>Ga0209489_101571_pt1 | contig 47081 bp, 13 predicted proteins | sample SiratrowhiteBW_FD_187527 | JGI IMG/M metagenome (GOLD analysis project Ga0209489, IMG submission 187527) | Root nodule microbial communities of legume samples collected from California, USA - Siratro white BW (SPAdes) (version 2) | ecosystem: Host-associated > Plants > Roots > Nodule | place... | reverse complement strand
TATATATATATATATATTAAAATAATATAATAAAAATAATTGAACCATATTCATTTTTCTTTGTTATATGATGGAACCGTGTTTGTTTGTGGCCGCCTATACGGTAACGTTTTATGACTCTGAATTCAGAAGTTGAATATTCACCCTAGGGGGCTATCCTTGTACACAAATAAATTCTTTCTCCACATGTTGTGTATGAGTTCGCATAATTCTAAATTTGTTTTATATATGTTTAGCGTTGACCTAATAATCTATTACAATTGAATTCTAGTTGGGTCTCAAGAAGCATGGAAAAGTTTATTAAAAAGTAAACAAATTGTTTGATTTTATTTAATTGATTTTTTCAAATAAAATATTATACTAAAAATAGTTTAGGAGGGGTGGTTGGAGTCGGTAGTGGGAGGTTGCTAAACGTTTGAGTCCGTTTTAATAGTCCATATACATTGTGCAACCTGCATTAATTTTTTTAAAATTTTTATTATATTGTTGTGTAATATTATTTATGTGTTTAATATTAATAAATATTTTTATTTATTATTTTATTAATATCATAAATTTATACTTTATTTTATGGTAAACAATTTTTTCACAATGTTTTTTCATTTACTATGATAGTAAATTATTACTTTTTATATTTTTTAATTATTATATTTTTACTAAATTATTGTTTTTATGATATATTCAAACTAGAGATTAAAAACTATAAAATACATTTTAGATTTTCTTTTTCTTCAACTTTTTTAACTTATTTAGCCATTTCCAAATCTACAATAGTGCCTATACGTATTAATCACAACCCATCTCAACCCGTCTTTTTTAAGTCAAATGCGTGGTGAGCCAAATTGCACATGTTTTATTTAAGTACTTATGATTTTTTTTCATTCTTTGTGATCGTTTAATTGTTGGATTAATTTGAGATCACATTAAATGAAACTTCCTAGGTCGAGTAAGATTGTAATACTTAGGAGGGATCATAGTGAAGCTTTTTAGACCGGTTAAATTTGTTATTACACGGGAAAGAATTACTATCAGTACAAGAAAAAAGCTATTTAGAGACCAATATTTAGCTACCAAATAAAATAGTTACTAATTGTGACTAAAATAGTCACCAAATCAGATTTTGGTTGCTAAATAACTACAAAATATAAGTAATGATTGAATTTAGTGACCAATTAAGTCAAATAATTGGTATCTAACATTAGTTACCAAGTTTTAGTGACCTATGTCATTAGATTCTAAATTGGTATTAGTCACTAAAATCTTGGTAGCTAATGTTAGATACCAATTATTTCACTTAATTGGTCACTAAATTCAATTATTATTTCTATTTTATAGTTTTTTAGCAACCAAAATCTATTTTGATGACTATTTTGGTCACAATTAGTAATCATTTTATTTGGTAGCTAAAAATTGATCTCTAAGTGATTTTTTTCTTGTAGTGTCTGAGGCTTCCTAAACTGAGATAATTGCAAGTATGAAAGACTTAGATGTGATGAAGACAATTTTTATTAATGTATCTCCGTAAAATCTTCTTGATGAAAATAATTCTTAAAGAAAAATAAGTGAGATAGAAAAGAGTATAGTATACTATTAACTTAATTAAAATAGAATTTAAGATGTGTCTGTTCTATTCTTTGGTATCAACTTTCTCAAAAGGTATTTCAACAGTCATGCTTTATTCTAGACTTCGTTATTGATTCAAAACAAGTTTTTCCAGTTTGATGACAACTTTTATTCAGTCTTTTCTGGGTTCACTTCTCATTCTCCACAGAAGGTTTCCTTGATGGACCTTTTCAATCACACGTTAGAGTTATATTTTCTTTTTTTATATGCTCGGACTTTACAAGCTTCTTCAATACCTGGGATTTATCTCTTAATTCATTGATATCTTTTTACCCATATTTAAAATGAATGAAAAACAAGTTACCTACATATATGTGATAAGAGGGTATCAAGTGAAAATTTTAGCAAAGTAAAGAAGTGAAAGAGAAAGAGAGAGGTAAAGAAGGGATATAGAAAATTTCAGACAAACACTTTTACTCTAATTTTAACGTGTCAACTATAATTACTAAGAAAAGAGAAGAAGACATAAATAATCTTATTTATTTTTAAAATTATAATTACCTTTATTTAGTGAGGTGTCTCTAATCTCATTATATTTATTTGTTAGTCTTACAATTATCTTTCCTCACTGATAACATCATTATATTTGGTTATTTGTTAATGTTATAAATATCTTTGTTCAATGAGGTGTTTTTAACCTTATTTATTTATTGATCTTATCACTATCATGGTTTAGTGAGATGTTATTAACCTTATTATATTTATTTTATTTATTAATCTTACCATTATCTTTACTCAGTAAGGTGTTTTTAATCTCATTATATTTATTTACTATTAATCTCATTATATTTATTTAATAATTTATTTTGTAACTATCTTTACTTATAAGGTGTCTTCGACCTCGTATTATTTATTTAATTATTAATCTTCCAATTATATTTACTTATTAAGGTAATTTTAACCTCATTTTATTTATTTATTTTTTCTAATTATATTTGCTTAGAGAGCTATCCCTAACTTCAATAATTTATTTTTAATAATTATTATTATTTGATGGATTTCATCTAATCCATCTTACTTAAACTTTTCTTGTTATTTAATTTATAAATATATATTTATATATTTATTTCTTAATGTTAATATTTATTTATTTTTTGTTGTAAATAAATATTTTTCTCTTCTCATCGCTTTTCTTAATTTTATACTTTCTTGTACAAAATAATAATAGAAAATGATTCGATGAAAGTGTAGTTAGAGATTTGACTTTAGAGATTCAAATGAGTAAATATTACTCAAGATTAGATTAAACAATCTCACGTTATTATATTAACATGATTAGATTAAATAATCCTGTGTTATGTTAATCATGATATAACTTGTTTATCTTAACTAATCACTACAAACTTAAATAAAATATCTTGATGAAATTGTAAACGTGATTGTGTGTTTTACATTTTGTTTGTGCCCATTTCTTTATTTTTGTGTAAATATAAGAATATTTTGACATCCATCGAAAATCAAAGTACATCCCTTAATGGAACATATGGTGATTAGGGCACATTTAGGCCTTTTTGCAGAATTTCGTACAGGTGTAGACTCATAAAAACTACTATAAATAGGACGATACTCTTAGGTAAAAACACTTCGCATATATAAATAGTAACCCTAAATTGACCTGAGAATTTGAGTGTTTGCAAGTACTCTATGTCGAGACCAAGACCTACAACCGAGATCAAGGCAAATTCAATAAAGGCTTACGACTAAATCTGACCTAGATGCTAGAGTTGAAGTTGGTGGTCTTATAGGACATTTTGGCTTTGTAAGAACATTTTAGTGTCCATTGTCGGCTCGAGTACATCCCTTAATGGACCATATGGTGACTACACGAAATATGAACGATAGACATCAACACGACGAATCCATAAACAACCACATCGATCAGATACAAATATTTATGGAGCTACAAAGAGAAATTGAGACCCTCAAAAGAAAGAACACAAAAGAAATAAATGTCCACTGATCTAAAAATGCGAGATTGTGACAAAATCTTAAAAGGAGTGGGACCATACCCTTGCAAGCTGAAATCAAGCACAACAATCCAATTGGTTTAAATGCGCCATCTGTCCCAAAAACTTGAGAGGCTAACAACCCCCATGATGCCCACACTACAAAAAAGTTTGATTTTAATGGGATTTATTACATGGGGTTATAATAACCTCTGCTAATAAATACATTTCTATGGGTTTCGTTAACCCCTGATACCTATCTACGTTCTTTAAAAGCTTCTAAAATTTTTCATCTTATTTTTCAAAATTCATCGATCTTTCATTATGTTCTTTAATTGGTCAATCTCGATCTTTGGTCTCTACTAACACTTTTGGTGCATCCACCTATCAACACCCTTTCACAAAAGTGATAATGGAAACTGCTCTTCGACCTAATTGGAAAAGTCCAATCCTAGATAAATACCTTGACATACGTTGGGTTTCAAAACGTTCTTACAAACGTTCTTACAAGGCCAAAATACCTATAGGACCACTAGCTTCAACTCCAACAGTTAGGTTGTTTCTGGTCGCAAGCCTATATTGAATCTATCTTGATTTCGGTTGTAAGTCTTGGTTTCGATGTAGAGTACCTACAGACACTTCAACGCTCAAGTCGATGTATGGTTACTGTTTATATATGTGGCTATAAGCAATCATTTTTAAGGTGTTTTTACCTAGGAGTACCTCTCTATTTATACTATTTTTCATGGACTCATACCTTTATGGGATTCTACAAGAGGCTCAAATATTCCCTAATCACAATTTTAAGATACATTTAAGTATAATATGATTGCTTAATTATATTTAATTATTTAAATGGTATATGTTAGTTAAACATGTCAACATTGTGGCACGTATATATCTCGACTAAGAATAACATAACTCATTCATCTAGAAGTAATTGATCAAATGATTTCAATTATTTTAGGTTGACTGATATATTCTTAGATTCTGAATGATACAAAATTTCCGTCATAAAAAAAGTTAAATAAATATAAAAAAAAGTTAAATAAATATCACAAAAATAAATTATGAATGGGAGATCACATATTACAAAGATCATATATGGATTAAACACAATTATAAAAATGGCAAAGGAAATTCAAATGTTATCAAGAATACAAAAAGTGAAAATGAAAAAAAAAAAAAAAAAAAAAAAAAAAAAAAAAAAAAAAACAATACAACTTTGTTTAAATATCAAGAACACAAATTCTCTCACGTGAAACAATTTATCCTAATCTTAATGCCATATCCATTTAATAACTTAGCATAAAAAGGAAACAAAAATGTCTAAATGATTCGTAAATAATTGATCATTAAAGCGGTACTAAAAAAACAAGTTAATACATTAAAAAGAATCTAATAACTACATCTCAGTTAATAATTCTGGTACTTAAATATCTTCTTTAAAATTTTATTTCTTTGTAATTCATAACTCAATACAAAGTTTCATCTTTTTGTTTAAATATCATCTTTTAAATAATTTCATTAAACATTTTTTTTGTGGTGTCATGCTCCAAGACTGAACTCGATGACATTCGTTTGGTTATCAGTCAATTTGAAAAAAGTTGATGTTAATTCTATTAAGTTGATAAATTATTAGATTTTTGGTCTCAAAAAAGTCTGAAATTGGGAGTTACGTGGTGTTATATCGATTGCCTCCAATCAATTGATCTGTTAAAAGTTAATATGTTAATCCTATCTGTTAAGTAAAATATTGTTGATATTAAAAGAGATATCTAGTAATAAATATAACGAAGAAAGTATGCAAATACATGTGTTATACATCGTAATAAGGAAAAAGAAATAAAAAAAGTTAGGTTAAAAGAACATCCATAAAATAGTTAAAATTCTCATATTCCCTTGTGAGAACACTTTCGAATAAGATACCAAATTAAAATCAAGTATCACAATTATATATGAAATAAAATTAATGATAAGTGTTGGTATTCATTTCGGATGGTGTAGGTACGATTAGTAAATAAGTCACTATTTTTACCTATTTAACAGTACAATTTAAAATTAAATAAATATTTTCAGTAAAATACAATATAATTAAATTTTAAAATATTTACATTATTAATGTTGTCTAATCGGCAAGACTTGGTTATTGTAGGTGTCGCTGGAGTCTTTGTCTTGTTACCTGTTCTTGGTTTTTGTTATTTAGTCTTCTTTGTATTACGTGAACTATGTTGATATTAAGTTCAGACTAAATTTACGTAAGAGAAATATCATTATTTATCTTTGATCTCGTTTAATATTAATATATATTATTATTTTATAAATATATAATATTTTATTAATAAAATACAGTGTAAAATGAAAATATAATATAAACAATGGTATTAAATTAGTATTTTCTATATAAAGGTAACTCATTCATGTACAAGTTAAGACATTTAATAGATTAAGTTTTTTTTATGATTATAATTTAACTGAAGAAAAGTGAGTTACTGATATTATCATATGAATGTAACAATTAGTACTTTTTTTTAGTACAATACATTATACTAAAAATTAATATTGATCTTACGTTGTGTTTAAGATCTCAAATAATATTAATTATTATTTTTAGCACAAGCAGGGGATCTTACTAAAATTATGATATGAAAAGCAACAAGCTCACTAATTTATGTTATAAATTTAATAAAGAAAATATCGTATTCATAATAAATAAAACTTTCGATATTATTACTCAAAGATAATAGTTTTTTTTTTAATTTTTTCTTCTCAATAGTTTATTAATTTAAATGCAAAAAACAACTGCAATAAATGATGTCAGACCTTTTTTATTTTGCTATTAAACCATTTAGAAAAGTCAAACGAATTAAATAATCTCAAAATTAGGTACTTTTAATCTTAGTGTTTACATAAGAACATATTTCTAGGAATACTCAGTCGTATTTATAATTCATTGATGAAATGATTTATTAATTGCACTAATTATATTAATTATTTTTATTTATTTTTAAATCATGGTTAACTATATATAATTTGAACAGAAACTTTTTATGAGCATTGAATAAAGTTGAGTAGATATTGAATATAGTTTTTAGACTAAAATAGGTTAGTTTTCATAAAATGATTTTATTTTGATTTTGTTTTCTGTATATGTCCTGTTTGGTCTCTTTAAAATTGAAAAAAATTAAAATCATTTTTTAACGTCTCTTTCATAAAATGATTTTATTTGATTTTGTTTTCTGAATATGTCCTGTTTGGTCTCTTTAAAATTGAAAAAAATTAAAATCATTTCGCGTGGTAGTGATTGATGCTTGTTTTCTTAACCTTGAAAATTAAAACTCATTCCACTTCTGAAAGAAATGTCAGAAGTCAATTTGGGGCATCTTTATAAGAAAAATTGGGATGTACTTTTAGTCTTCAAGAAGATGGTAATCGATAAACAAAGGGAGAGAATGGTCACAACAAAAAGATAACCATGACATTGATATAAATTATTTCTCATAAAAAAATAATAATTAATATGGTTGGAGATTTTGATATAAAGCAATAATTAAAAAGTAATTAGAATGTTACATTTATCATTTAATATATTTTGAAATTTAATTTAAATACCTAAAAAGTGTAAACAGCTACTTTTACATTATTAAAACAATAAGTTGTAATATATATGGTATTATTGTATTTCTTGTAATAACTATTTTAAAAAATACATCGAAGTTGTTGTAAACAAATTATATCCAAGTTAATTTATGATCAATTAACCATTCTTGAAAATCAAACTAAGTTTTATTTATCATTCATAATGTAAAAGATACAATATTTTGATTTTTCTATCATCAATTTTATCTCATATAGCTAACATTATCCTATGAGATATTCTTTTTAATTTAATATTTAATGATCACATGACGATTTTGTTTTAAGAAAATGCTTTAATTTATTAAAAAAGAAAGATGATTATAAATTTAATCTGTTTTAAACTTTAAAGACCATTTATCTTATTTATCATCCGGAAGAGTAAATAAGTGGTTGAAACATAAAAGTTCGTAAAGTGAGAATAACATCATTGGACTAGGAAATGAATGCCTCCATGTGCAATCAACGAAGAAATAAATTTCTTGATAAGTAGGGTAATGTGTTTAATATCTCTTCCACTAAGAAAAAAATTTGTATCCATGCCTCTTAGAATAAAACAAAATTCTTGACAAGTAGGGTCGTGTGTTCATTTTATCTTGTTTACGTAAGTTTTTTAGAAGACTAATTATTATTATATAAAATTTTAAATATTTATAATGAAATATAGCGTTTGGGAAAATATTTTTAAAAATTATTCAATTTTAAAAATTGATTAAAATAATTTTATAATTGTAACAAAATTTATATTTTTTCAATAATATTTAAAATTTTCGTGTTTCTATTCTCTCTTTTTTATATCTCTTATAGGCAAACAATAAACAACAAAACAAAAGTAAAGTAGAGGGAGTATAGTAGATACTTAGGAGTGACTTTATATACTCATTGTAAGTTAGAAGTGGTAGAGAAAATACTTGCAATTAGTTGATTGATCAGTGAGACCTTTTGCTTTTAGGATTTGAAATTTAAATGTAGCTTAGGATTAAGGTAAACTAATATAAAAATAAAATATTCCTTGTTACTTATTATTACATGTGCTTTTGTATTCTTGGTCATCATAAAACAGTACCAAAAGAAATTGTGAACTTCTTTATAAAACCATTAGGACCTACTACCAACTTCTAATATACTTATTTGCGAAAATCATTTTAAGGCAACTTTAAACTCTATTCAACACCCCTTAAAGCTAACATTTATTTGAAACCTTTACGTGCATAGTAAAAATGGCTTCAAGGTCTTAGGTCATAGTAAGTCTCTACAATAAGAAGTTCATATTTCATATATTCTTTGTTGAGAGCAAACCTTGTAACCATAACAACTTTTATCGTATAGTCTAGAGAGACTTTGTATACTTGGTTTGGAAAGTCATTATATACTCGGTATTTAATATCAAGTGATGATTAATACATATATATCCTAGAGAAACCTCTCGTATTTAGGTGGAGAGGAGTTATGTACTCAGATAACTAGGGGTTGTTTTATGTATTTGTTGTAACCCAAAAATGACAATCACAAAATTAAGAGAAGTGGATACTATGACGTTCCTTTTCTAAAATATAAAGTATTAAAGATTTTGTTAAAGTATTATACCATTCCTCAAAAATATATCAGAAAAGAAATATCACGAATCTAAAAGACGAAGTGAATTGCAGCGAAAATGGAAAGATAGAAGAATCTTCGTCTACTAGATCCATAAAACACTAATCATAACCTTGACAAAAATGAAATCAAGGAGATAAAATAATACCATGGTATGTCAAATATGGTGAAGACCCAAACATCTATCAAACGATCCTTAGTAGATCAAGCAAGGTACTTAATGAAGAAAAGTTAAGAATGAAAAGTTCAACTGAAGTCGTACAAATAAATAGCTCAATTGATAGACGAAAAGTTAGTTGAACAAGCAAATCAATATACAATATTAAACTAGTACAAAATAAGAGAATATACTACTTCTTAAACTCTCTTGTAAACAAAAAGTTCAATAACACAAAGGTGAATGATGAATCATTATATACATAAGATATGAAGAAATAATTCTTTCAAGAGTATTAAAAGATAAAAGTTAAAATAAGTGAAGTAACTAAGAAGGAAACTATTTAAAAGAATGATTTAGATGTGGAATAGACGAATGAATAAATAACTACTAATATGTTGTAGAATAATCTAGATGAATGGAATAATACACAAATTTAACTAAATAATAAGATTCGTCTAAATCAATCTTTTATTATATCATTCTAGAATACTTATACATCATACATTTCATCTCCTTATATCGTATATCTAACCAAGTAAGCATTGATACACGGAATAAGGAAGACGTGTACATAAATTCTTCATCTGTTGCACTTTTGAATGTTTTCTCTAGATAAATGGAGATGATGCCATTGTTTTGCTTCCCACATGGCATTAGAAGGCACAATTTGGGATCTCTTGAGCTGGAATTCACACCGACTATCGGGATGCAAACTAGTGTTTATCCAAAGAGATCATTGAAGTCCCATTTTGGCTTCCCTCCCTTCATTATTAGATACTTCTAGTTAAATTAGATTATCATCAATTGATGAACAATCCATCTAAACTCCCAAGAGCTTAAATTGAATGATCGACCACTATAGGTTTCTTACTACTCTTCTAAGTGACCATCGTAATCTAGATGTCAAACAAGAAAAAAAGGAAAAAAAATGAGATATATACACCATAAATACCACAATATTGAATTAATATAAAATTTAGTGTAAGAAATCCTTTATTATTTTAGTGGCTTGATCCAAAGTGTTTTGAACATTATTAGCCTGCATTATTTGTATCATATCACAGATGGAATCTGGAAAGTAACATCCATTTAACACTTCGAATTGTAACTTATTTTTGAGTTTTGTTAATTATATCAAAACATTCAACTCATATTCTTAAACTTTCATAAGTGAAAACTGCAGAAAAACATTAAGAATAACATTGAGAATAAACATGACAATCGGAGTATGACTAAACATGATAGATAAGAATATGCACATAACATCCAATAAAAATCAACACTTCAACTCATCTAAACCACCAAAGAACATATTCCTCTATAAATGATATGCCAAATATAGTACACATGATCATGATCCCTCAAAGGAAATCAAAATAACATTAGTAAGATTATTATTAATAAAGATTTGTAATTTAACTTATTATGAAAACTGAGTCCTCAATGATTATAATCAAAAGTCATGGTTCAAGAAAATATTCAGAAAATATCAGGTTAAGAAAATATTTTTATGCAAAAATATCTTCATATGTTGTGAGGCTTAGGGGTATCTCACAAAAAACATAAAAACAATTAATACGGTATAGATGCATATCTCCTTTCCTTTACCTCTAGAATTTGGAGTAGAATCTCACTTCTATAAGTTTCATTCTTACTCTTTTCCATTATGTTTTTAATGAATTCATTTTTCTGATTGTTTTGAGGCGTTCACCACTACTCTTATTTATAGAGCCGTGGTAGTTATTGCGTCTTTTGACTACAAGTAATTGCATAGTTATATCTCAATTAGTCTTTGTTGTCCTGGTTAGGTTAAAGTTCCAAAGAGATAAGTTCCTAGATGTGAAATATCGATGGTCAACAGTAGAAAATGGGGTCAACATATTCATGTTTATCCTTAATAGTGTTTCTACATAAATATTTATCTTGGTGAATCCAACTTTCTTGAGAAGGAATCTCATCCTCGAAACTCGTCCTTCTACTGATCAAATTCCTATAGCACTATGTAAGCATAGAAAATCTATTATTACCAATTGTGTAAAGGAAATGGTTGCCTTATATTGTGTATGACGTATAAGGATTATTCGTCTGCTCACCATTCGTCTAGTAGATAAATTCTTCCTCTTTTATTATGTTCTAGCTCATTGTTATACCTTTCTCATCTAATGACTATGGAACAACCTTAAAATAGAACCTTCTATATCTTTGAATATAGTTATTATAGACGCGTCTCATTTCATCTAAGATAAGAGATTCAAATCATGTTTCTCTTTTAATCCGATATGATTAGACGATATAGTTTACAACGTCAAACAATAGATAATTTTTATAATATTTATAATGTTGTAAATTTTATATTTCAAAATATGTTTTCCAAAATCTATTTCTAAAAATTATTTTTCAAAATATAATTTTTATATTCCAAAACATAAATTTACGTTCTCAAATATTTTTTTCCAATACTAATAGAGAGAGTATTTTATCTTGTTACTACCTGATTAACTAGAACCATATAAAAAAAAAATACTAACTAAACATGTCATATTTGAAACTATCAAGCATACGGATTAAAAGACTACTTAACACTAGTAGAAAAAACCCTTTCTAGATCGGTTTTGGATAACATTCTACATCAATTCCAGAACCAATGTAGATGCAGGCAATGTAGAAAGTCTTGAACTTTATACATCGGTTCTATAACTGATTTAGTATGTGCATATACTACATCGGTTGATAAATAAATCACCGACGTAAAATACCAATCCTAAGAGCGCTCAGGAGGAGATACTACATTGGTTGTGACTCTCAACCTATGTAGTATCTACCCCATTACATTGGTTGGGAGCCACAACCGATGTAGTATGTACCCTATTACATTGGTTGTGGCTCCCAATTGATGTAATATCTCTATTTAAAAAAAAAAGATTTTTTTGAAATTTTTTGATAAAATTTCTAATCCATACAATGAAACACCACACGAAAATTTCCAGAATTTGTTTGACAAGTATAGATAGGTGAAATAGAAAAAAAATTCAAAAATACTAAAAAAGTAAAAAACAAATAGTAAACTATGGAATTTTAGAAAAATGTTTGATTTCGAATCTCTCTCAGGATTGCTCACGAGCTTAGTTATGCCATTTCGAACAACTTTCATTTTTAAAACGTCTAATTCAAGCTCTCTATCAAAAGTTATGGCTTTTTTTTTCATCCTAAAATTTTTAAAACCCAAAATATATGATTCAAGCATACAGAATGTAGGCCAAGCATATAAATAATACAACATTTCAAAGATACAGAAAAGATACATCTTGTTGACAGTGAGAACAAAAACAGTAAATAAAAATGGACCCAAATGAAATCTAGTTTGGTTTTGGTGTTTTCCTCTTTGTCGTAACAAAAAGCTTCTTTTACTTTTCTATTTGCATTTCTTTTTTGCCGTTGTATTTGCATTTTTTTTTTTGTCTCCACAGCATATTAATCTGGTGCTGGTGCATATTGTTGAATTGTACGGGGTTGGATCTCGAAGTTAGCCACTGATTTCAAGTTATAGAGCTTATGTGAGAATGCAGGCATTTTAAAGAGGAGATGATTGATGTTTTGTACAAGCCATTGGAAAATGGGGTGAGGATGATATTATCATGTTAGAGTAAAAATGACTACTGTTTTGTATTTTATAAGCAAAATGCGCATACTACCTGAATTCCATCTCATTTTGAAGTAGCCTGACAGGATCTAAGTATTAATTTTGTAAAAGAAAAGGGTAATGGATTAGTTTAAGGTAAAAAAAAAAAAGTGATACTGATATAAAATAGTTTAGTGATTATCTACAAATTTGCACACAGGCACACAAATAGTTTAGTGATTAAGTAACAAAAACTAAACCTAGGTAAGAATATCAATAAATTTGCACACATAGGCACATCAGTGACCAGCAAGGACAAATTTAGAAACTTTTCTCAAACAAAAAGGATGTCCAATTCGGTGTGTTTTGACTCAATGTACAGAACAAGATTATGACTCAATAAATAGTGATTTGATTGTCATAGTAAATGATTGCGTGAGCACAATTGACATTCAGTTTTTGAAGCGAGGATTGGATCTAGAGAATTTTTGAGGCTATTATGGCAATACTTTGGTATTCTACCTTGGCAGTTGGCCTGACAACCAAGGATTGTTTCTTGGTCCACCAAGTGATAATATTAGGTCCAAAGAAAATACAAGCATTAGAAGTAGACCTTCGGTATTTGATACTCTAGCTTTGTCTAGAAGATCACAAATATTTTTATAGTGAGAAGAGGAAGGAGCTGTTGGAGAGATGTTTAATCTCAATGCCCATAAAATAATCAAGATCACCAAACTGTTAGAGGGAAACACAGATTGAAGTCTATGAGATGACAAATTGTCGTAGATTTAGGGATGAATTATCAATTAAGTACATATTTATAGATATGACATGAAAGTTAAAACATTTCTCACAAACCCAAATACTATTATGTAAATTAGGATCACCTCCTTTAGAGACTATTGTAGTAATGTGGATTACGCTAACAATTCTTGAGTGGAAAAAGCTAAACAAATGGGATTTATAATCAAATTTCCTATTCTTTTTAGCTTTTTAAAATAAATGATTTTTTAAGAGTGATTATTTAGTTAAGCAAACTTAAACAAATGGACCTTATATTGTCTAGATGGACCAGTGGAGGAACAATGTAATTATGGGACTGTCCAACAATATTCATGTATTTGAGGATATATTCTAGAATCTAGAAAAATGACTTAGAAGGTAGAGATGCTATTGAGCTGGTTTAAGTTTGTTGACATAGTGGAATGATTCTTGGAAGTTCGGGGAATTTAGTTAATTGTGTGAGAAAAAGTGCAGTCATCTATGTATCGAACTTTCCGCATGATATTTTCGGAAAGATAAGAGGTGTGGAAAGAAATTAAGGAGGTGCAATAAGAAATTGTCCTATATACATTGTGGATAATTCTTTGGTATACTGTGTTAATGTAACAATTATGACTTATATATGCTGTTTATGTTTCATGATGTTTTTTACAAAATGTAGTATATTCACATTCTTATATCTATTTATCATGGTTCGCACATCAACCTCTTTGTAATAAATAAAATATTTTCTTACCGGGAATTGCTTCTAGATGTCTATCATTCAAGTAACCGCAAGCTAAAGCAATTTATTGTTTTCAGGTGTTATTCTGTCACTACTATATTTGATAGATAATCCAGTCATATATGTTCTTTTGGTGAACTTGTTTGTGGGTCAAATGTTATAAATTAGAAGATGCTGATGTTGCATATTATGCTGACTCTCTTGGTGATCTCAATTTCCTTTATCACTTGTTAGGGATGGAGTTAGTGAATCACAATTTAAACAAGTTTTGACAGTGGAGCTTAACAAGATAATTAAGGTTACAGCACAACTCTTTGATTGTTCAGTTTGATAAAGTTTTGGAAAAAATATTGAGAAAAAAGCTAAGGTCTTGGTGAGGATGATGTGTTTCTAAGTTCACCGTGATAGTGGCACAGAAAACTGTTTCTCCTTGTATGCTACTTGTTTTGTTTACTTGCATACAGGTAACGCACATAATCATTGATCGTAATATAAATTTTTCTCTTCGGGACTGTTGTGGACACAACAATCACGCATCCAAGAAATTATGATCTTTACCTGTGTGCACATGCGGTGTTGAAGGTATATTTACATATTTTTTTTGTTTGTTTTCATTTATACTTATTCTACTAGCATTGCATGATAGTTATACGTGGTTTTAGAGAAATATTTATACTTTACTTAAGCCAGAAGTTACCTATGCCCTTTCTCTATATTTTCTCTCTAATTCAGCTTCTCTCTTACCTTCACTTCAAATTTGACCTAATTCTTAACAAATCTCACTCTTGCACTACAAAAACTTATTAAATAATAAAATAAATCATAAAATGAAAATAAATTTAAATTCAACCCAAATATATGAAATTAGCCTACAAGTTAAAGCTTATCAAAAGTCTCCCCAATCTAACTTCTTGCTTAAACAAAACAATCACACAATTAATCCTTAAATATTAAGAGAACTCACGTCGACTCACCATGTCACACATACACACTCCCTTTAATTCAAAGGTTCAATATGTAGATTCATTAGATTAGAAAGTCCTGCAATCAAATTTTTCATAAAACAATTTCCAATTCATGACAGGATATCTCTCAACTCATCCAACTTTTTCCAGTGTTTTTCTCTAAAGCTAGATACTACTCTCAATCAAAAATTGTTACTCATTTTTAAGTCAAATTAATCTCTGAAAATCATAAATCAGAAGGTGTTCCTTGGAGTTATAATGAGGCCCGGCTATGAAGGATCATTGTTTTTCTTGGAATTCAAAAATTGTATGAATACTTTCGAAACTCATGTGCAGAACCCAATTCAGTCTTTAAGAAACACATATAACATTTATGTACTTAAGCACTCCATTCAGTTTTTATAGATTCCTTCCTTTCTCAATGTGAATGTGGCCCTTCTTGATTTTCAATATCTCAGTTAACTCGCCTGCAACTATGGTTTCCTTTTTCTCATTTTCATGTATCCATCACTTCACACAGCTATAGTTCACTGTTTCACTTTTTTCTTTTTCTTTTTCACGTAATGTCAATACGTTACTGGGTCCTCTCTCTTCCTCTTACTCCCGAAATCTCGTAATGCTTCATTTCTCAAATACCCAAATCAGATTGTGCACCATGCTTTTCTCATTATTCATACGTAAGGGTACAGATTCATGCATGTATGGCTCATGGTTCCAACAAACTTACAGGCTCAATTTGGCTCACAAAGGAAGCAATGTTATTTACAAAGGTTGGCTATTTGGCTCTATCTGTGGTTTCCAAATAACAAAATGCCTTCATCATTTTTATTTTTACAAAGACAATTTTTAACTAGAAAATTAAAGCAATAATCAATCGTAAGCAATGATGCACTCACTCACATTCTGTATATCACTCCCTCACCATCTCTGTTTCTCTCATATCATCCTTCTAATTCTCATGCTGTTCTTTTCTAATTTCTTTCCCTATTAGCTTAAGCTTGTATTAAAGATTACGCTACTTGCATGCACATCATAACTCCCGTACCATTTTTTCAAAATACTTTCATTCAGATCTCACAACATAAGTTCTCCTACCGCAGTTCAGATTGTACAGAATTTATATACAGTCATCCAAATAGAAAACATAAAAGTGCAGAAATTATCACAAGTAGTTACAGACATCCAAAATATTAGAGTTTTACTGTATTTTCTCCAACTGCATCTTTTCCTCAAAACATCTTGCTTCTGCCATCAACTAGCTGCTTCAATCATCCGGGAGACAAGTCATCATAATCATCTGCAGCAGAATCATCTTCATACCCCTCCTCATTTTGCTCTCCCTCGTCTGAGTCCGACGAGATGATATACTGAGTCTTCAGTGGCTCAGATTCAGGTTCATCCCTAGCTCTTGTTGAAGGTTCAGCAGCACGAGCCGATTCTGCTACATTTTCCGCTGCATTTACATTCCCTTTTTGTGTAGTGCTGTGTTCTGCTGCATCCAATAGGCTATGCTCACCATGCTGCAGCTCAGATGTCACGAGTTTTGAATCTTAATGCTTTATCATCTGCTGCAGAGGGAAACACCCCATCCCAGAGCTTTCAAAATTGCATAACAATATCAGGAATTTCATGTTCTTCTGCTGAGGTGATAAAATCAAAATGTAAATGTACATTTAGTATATAGATTTGATGTTTGGTGGGAAATGGATTCTAAACACTCATTGGTACTTGATCAATGCAATTGAGTAGCGTTAAATTCTCTACCTTTCTTTGCTTACAATTCCTTATGGTTTTTAAAAATTACTGACCCAAGAATTAAAACTGCGATCCACCCAAACAGAAAAGTAAACCTTAGCTTTGAATTGTACCTCGTTGAAATGTAAAATCATGTCAAATCAGAGGAACTTTATTAGAAAAGTAGTAAATAACTGCACAGCAGAGAGTATCGGGTACATAAAACTCTGCAAGCAAAAGAAATTTAACCAGAGTTACATGATTTTTAGAATTTGAGATTCATCTACCTCAATCTTAAAACTTAGACTTCATTTTGACTTCGCTCAAATCTTATTTTAAAAAAGGATAAACATTCTAGTATTAATATTCTATGAAAATTTTCTGAAAATGAAATTTTTTTATATTCGAGACTTAACCTCTTACTGTTTATCTCAATTTCTAAATTTTAATAATTTATTATTATTTTAGTATCTAAACTTAATTATTTTTTATTATTATTATTGTTATAATCTTCTTGAATTCAATTTTCTGACAGTTAAGTTTAGGAAGTAATTCATAGCAAACACCTTTGTCCGTGTACACGTTTACAAAGCTAATTCTAGTTCCCATGTTCAAAGTTTTACCAGGAATTGGTAGTTATATAAGTGGAGAGGAATGTGAATAGGGTTTTATATGAGGTCTTAGGTTGGCAATATGAGAAGCAAATACATGGTTGAAAGTGTTGATCCATCTGCAAGTTTAGTTTCTAAGTTACTAGGCTGCAATTTCAGTAGAATAGGCACCATATGAACTCTGTTGTGATACAAGCAGAAATCTGAGTCCTACATAACTTACAATGAAAACTTTACAAGTATTTAAACCTTACACCTTTGTCAAGTGTTCAGTTTTTCATTCCTATGAAGACAATGTCCCAAAGGAATTTCTCCATGCATTCTGAGGTAATTAGCATACACCTTCTAGAGGGTCGTTGGAACAATAAAATCATATTAGACTAACTATATCCACCCTTACATATCAAGACAAAAATATATTTATGCAGCCAAGCATATGTCACATATTTCTGTGAAAACATATGGTTGTACATGAAAAGAAAGAAAAAGAGACAGTTCTAAATTAGGAAACTTCTCTTCTAGGAAATAATGAAAAAAGGATGGACATGGTAACACTCTTCATATGAGACATTTAAGTCTTGCAAATGTGAGATAGCCTGTGTGACCTCTGGCTTCACCACATGGTCTAGCCATAACTGATGAAATAGGACTGCTGATCACATTGCCACCATCTGAACACTGTCTCCTCTTGCAAGGAAGTGAATCATTGGAGCCATCTCCATTCCCATGTGTGCTTTCCAGTTTCTCTTCTCGGACTTCGTATGTGCGGAGGAGTACCTCAAAAGTCCTTATATCTTTTACATATGACAAACATTACAGAGGAATTCTATCAGTGCTTCTAAGACTAAAACATTAGTTCCATAAATTATCAGAGCAAGCACCAAAAGACAAAGCAAAATAGTAGTTCAGTAGCTCTAGTACAAGATATGTTTGGCCAAAGTTCTTTCTGCAAAAGATTCTACTTTCATTTTTAAGAGCTTTTTCTTTGAAAAGATTGTCTTTGGCCAAACTACTTTTCAGGAGAAGCTGTACTCAAAAAATGTTGGGCCAAATGCTACCTAAAAAAAAAATATTAGATAATGACAGAAAGAAGAAAACTATACAGCACCAGTGAAGCTGATTTGAAGCACTTCACATGAACGTTGAACTTGTTCAATGCAGGGGGAGAATGAACACAATGTGCCATCTTGTTTTAACATTTTTGCAGCTGAAGGGATAGCTAGCCAAGGTTGAGGTAGATCCAAAAATACCGCATCAGCTGAGCCAGTGAACTCATCTGGAAATCCCTCACCCTGAATGTCCCTGACTCCCACAGTGACTAAGCTGCTGAGACTAGTCCTCTCAAAATCATCCCTGAACAAAAGGAGAAATAAAATATAACAGGAATGATTCTGTATTACTTTTAAAATCAAAAAACAGTGTGCAATATATCTTGATAAAGACCATCTTAAATGAATTCTCTCACAAACGTACAAATAAAGACATAGATACCATATTTACTATAAGATCTATATTTAATGCTTTATCAAGTCCGCCATCAAAAGATGAGTACTGGCAAATAAGCTTGTACTTGAGTATCATCATTCAAAAATATGACTATTTGTTCACCAAAAATATGGTTTAAAATTTCACCAGCAAGACAACAACAAAACACAATCTACAGCTATTAAATATAAGGCCTTGATGGCCTTGATGAAGGTCAAAGACAGGTCAATATTTAAAGAGGCAATCTCAGTAGACTCTCTTCCTTGTTACCTAGCTGATCCGGCCCTTTGCTCATGGAAATCAAATGTATAGACATGTCCAGTAGGAGCCACTGCCCTTGCAAGTGAAGTAGTTAATGATCCACTTCCAGTTCCAGATTCAAGAACCAAGCAACCAGGAACAATCTCCAGGTACATGACAACAAAGCTAATATCAGCAATATATAGAATCTGAGTCCTGTGGCTTAAAACAAGTGTCCACAATTCTGGTGTAGGAGCCAACAAGTACACAAAACCACCCTTGTTGCTGAATATTTTGGACCCAAATGGCTTTCCAAGCCAGTCTGAATGCTTAAAGACACCAAATCGGTTCTGCAGGACTGATCCCTCAGACACTGTAACAGCCTTCATGTTATCATGCCTTTCATAAACAATAACCAAATCACCATTACTGATTGACCGATTAAACGAAAGCTTTCTTGCAGGATCACTGGCCAGCATCTTATCAGTCTTCAAATCTATCAGTCCACTCAAAAAGAACAAGTAACTGCTACCAAATCTACAAAGAAGCAAATGATCCATGAGTACAGTGTTGTGGGAATAGAACTAAAAAACTACATAAATTTCTGAATTTACTTGGTCTTTTGTATTCAATACTTATTTCTCAAGCATACACTACTACTGACATAAATCCCCAGGAACAATAAAGTAGATGGCATAACTGAGACATGTTGGGTAAATAAAACCATTGAAAGTAAAAAATAAAAAAAATAAAAAAGATATCACTACTATAACTCCCAAGCATACATACAACACTGGCATATACACATTTTCCCATGAACACCAAAAATAGACGGAATCATAACTAGGAAGTTCTTCTCAATCCCAATACTTGTTCTTGCACATACATTTTGAGATAAAATCAGTACAAGTTGTATAGCACACAAAATAGAAGAATATACCCAGCAAAATATCGCAAATTCCAACACTTTGTTCCTTTAAAATTTAAGCACACCCAAAATTACATCAGAAATTTCTAGCAAAACCCAAAGTAAGAAGCACAAAAGAAGAAAACCAAAAAAGATCACAAATTCCCAACAGTTTCAAATAAAATTTAAAAGGCATTAAGTTGTTTCCCATCTGAAAGTTGAGTGAGATAATGTCTTACAATTCGTTCTCCTTCGAATTAGGAAAGTGGGTGTGAAGGGTTCAAGACCAGACTTTGAAAGCTTAAACCTTGATGCAAGAACAACGACAGCACCAGAGGAGAAAACCTGTAACAAAACGTGCGTTTTAACGAAAAGAAAAAACTCCGAAGAGGGGAAGAGGGCGTGCAAGAAAATTATTATTGTGCTGGTAAATTATTTAGATTAAATGTGAAAATGGACAAAATTGCTGTAATATTTGAAAAAGTTAAATCTGTTTTTGTCACATAATATTATCGACTTTTATAGAAAAGTTATTGATTTTTTAGATGCTATAATTTCAAAATATTATTTTCTATTATAAAATTATTGATAAACCTATTCAATGTTTTAAAATCTGGGTTTTCATGTGTTTGAATCAGTTCCGTTTTATACCAAACCAATTAAATTGATTTAGATTTTTAGTTTAGTTATCCACCCAAACCAAACCAATGAAATCTAATTATAATTTATAGTTAATTTAATATTGAATTTATTATTTATAAATGTAATGAATATGAAGCAAAGTAAGAATATTTCTTCTGTTATTAATTATTATAGGACTAGATGTACCTACGTGATTAACACTCTTAGATTCGATAGAATGTCTTACTCTCTAATCTTAATTAAATTTACTTTATAATAATTAATTATATGATAAATTCTCGAATCATTTTTTATTTCATAAGAATAATTCATTTTCTATTCAAATGAGGTTGATAAATATGAATTGATCTAACACAAACTATTCACTCAAAATTCCTACTAACTTATTATTTATTATATTTTTAAGAATTTTTTTATTAAATTAAGATTAGAGAGAATCTTATATAAATAGATCTCTACTTAATATTTATCATCAAATAACCAATTTGATATCATCTACTCTACTTTAGAAGATCCTAATAAAAATACTAAATGTTATGATATAATCGTAGAAATAGTTTTCTATTTTTTTATTATTTAAATTATGTAAGTTTATCATAATATCAAAATGTTATTTATTTTTTTTAGTAAAAAATTATGTGTGAATCTTTGGATATGATTGTATTTTTTTCTTTTATCCTAAAACAAATTTTGTATAATTGTATGGAATTAGATTCACTTGATTCGAATTTAACTATCTTATCTTAATAAGATTGGTTTAATTCATTTTTTTATTTATTTATACCAATTCAAACCAATAAAATTTGATTAAATTAAATTTTATTTTCTCTTAAACCTAATTTAAATTAATTTGAATATCTTATTTAAAATTGCCTCAATAGATCGAACACTTAAGCAGCAACAAGATAAAATCAAATACGTTGGCAAAACTCCTTGTTATACTTATATCATATAATATTCAATCACAATACTCATTACACTTATATTTACATTTATTATTCTAAAAAATTTTAAAATAAATTTTTCTCTTAATAGAAAATCAAAATACATATATACATAAACATATCCCAAGAAAAAAAATATACAAAACGTAATAAAACCATTTTCTAACTCTTCAATCTATTTTCAATGAGATTTTCCTCCTACAACATTTTTTGTTCTCATGTGACATACAATTATCATAGTTGATAAATAATACACAAACTACAAAATAAGTATGCTAGAGTTTTAAAACAAAAAACTTATACATGTATAAATTTCATCATATACACATATTTCAATCACATCTCATCCATATACTCTCTAATAAATACAATTTCAATTCAAACATTAACATTTATCAAAACCAAGTGTCTAAGTCTTAGCCCAACTAGTTACTTCTCATATCATAACCCAAAGACATCAACATCATAGACACTTGACTTTACTTGCAGAAGACTTGTTTCTTAAATTAGACTTAGAGATCTACACTTATCATATTACCTTCACTAAATTGTCACAACAATAAAATTACATAATAGAAACTAGTCCACTCATATGACAAGATAAAATTCACTATGACTTACTAAACACATTTTTTTTTTTCACATCACATAATAGGTCATAAGAACCTCCTTTGACTCTCATCACCCAATATTTTTTTCTATGTGAGTTCAATATTAGTAGAGTTAAGATCATCTCCTTCAGAATCCTAAAATCAATACACCACCTAAACATCTCAATATATTATTACTTTCCTAAAAATAATTATGTCCACAACACACCACATGTTACGTGACAACCAAACCATCATAAATTTTAATTTATACATATTTGTCAAACTCAATTAAAATGCTAATAAGTTGAAATTCATCAACCATTACATTATAATTGTTTTGGTTTAAAGTTTTTCGTAGATTACTTTAAGCCAATCCAAATAAATATTGAAGTTTCTGATGAGGTTTTTGACAACAAAACTCAAGAGCTTTATACAAGTACAGGGTACTTGCAATTCAAATAATAAGTACCAAATTGAAAACAATGAGCCTTAGTATACGTAGAATTAGTTTTTATTATTTAGAATATATTTGTTTATTTCACATATTAGCAACATGTCATTGTCGTATGGACAATTAATCTAATCGCCCGAATACCAACACATCGCCTTGGTTAAAAGACAATTCTATTTCTTAATAAGCATGTCCTTAAGTCATGCTTTCATAACATCACACGACCTCATCTAGTGGGCAATCAATATACTCACCCCATACCCAACTATATACATCAGCCAATGGCTAATACCTTTACTAGCATATATTAAAACCTTGTTCTAAAACCTAACGTTTTAAGGGACAAAACTCATGATCAATAATAGTTTTGTCCAAAAGACGATTTATATTACCCAGTATGAAGGGTGGTCTCGAATTGACTTGCCCATATGGCGAGCCCAAAATACAACTCCATGGCACATCCTTGTATGTGTTTGGGAAAATACTCCTCCCCTTTGAGTTCAGGATGGTTTAATAATATTGTTCAAATACAATATATCAAATATATATATATATATATATATATCAACTTTAGCATTTAGAGGTATTTAAGAACATATTCCTTAAAGTTCAGAAAACACATTCTCTTGAGCGAATTAAACACATATTGTAATTCACCCAACCACCATTCTACTTGTCTAACCAAAGGCATCGGTACAACCAACTACTTTTGGTCATGCACCGGACAAAACATTGGCCCAACAACTACTCAAATGCGATTTTTATTTAGCAACCAAAACACTAGAAGTTTTTATTTAAAAGGCTCACCCAATGACCAAAACTCTTGGGTTTTTCATTCCGCGAATTTTGCCCAAAAGTCGACCAAACCATAGAGAGTTTTTTTGTTTAAAAGGCTTGCCCAACAAATTTGGCTCGTCCAACTATCAAAGTTTTCTCGAGTTTTAAATTAAATGAATTTCATCCAGGAAGTTTGCATAATATTTTTTTGTAGAATGTAATAATGACCCAATGTATTTTAGGATTTGTTTTTCAATTTAATTTTTACCTATCATTGAATAAAGTACTTCCAACTAACCACAACTTGAACACACTATTCTTGTTCAATATTCTAACATAAAACTGATAATAGCACATAACAATTTAAAATCATTCAAAAATCAACAAGTTCATTTCATGCTCTAATCAAATCAACACACAAACCTTGCAAAATATAATATAGTGTGATAATGTCATTTTCACATCTAGATCATCTATCCTAAAGTACTATTGAAAACTAAAACTAGCACCCCTTACTTATTTAGCTTGTTCAACCTAAACAACAGCTCCAACTTTATAGGATACAGGAAAGTTGACCATGTAGACAGAAATTTATAATCAATGATCTGAACACACCCTTATAACGTTGGACCAATAAAGACTCATCCTAGCTTTAAAAACACTACAAGCAAAACACTTCCCCCTAAGGCATGGAAAATTTCTCAAAACTAACTTAAGAAAAAATGGTGAAGTGAAAATTACTCTAAAGAAGAAATTAATCAAATAAACTTGTTCTATTGTTCACCAAGATTCCTAAAGTAGACTTCAATCTTCAAAAGGATTAATGGATTGTGTCAACACTCAATTTCGTCCGAACAAATAAAATTTATTTCCAAAAATAAAATTTCTAATTAATCATTTTTAGAAAAAAAAAAAGAAGCAAAAAAAAAATAAACTTTTAATCAATTTGAATTTTCTTGTCTTCTCTTATTTTCAAAAATAATACAAATAAGAACATAATTTGTCTTTTTCACAATTGTCAAAAAAAAATATAATATAATATAAAAAATTTTAATTAGTCAAGAAATATGATTCAAAGCTTCATTCTCCGCAAAGATAAAAGTGAGCCTTAGTTTTTATCCATTTGGTTGTCAAACAAAAGAGGAGAGGGTTGAAATATACTTGGCATGCGTTGGGGTTGCTTACACACCCTGTGTCTAGAGACAAAAAAATGGTAACTTTGACCCCTGCAAACACTATTCTAGTCCTAGCAGCACAACATTTTTATGCAATTCCCTTTTGATGTTACGAAGACTTTGCATTTCAAAGCTACCTAGAGACTCTTCAATTCATTTGAAAAAAAAAAAGAGGGAAATCGATCATAGGAAGGGGTCATTTTGGTTTTATTTGAAAAAGAGATACTGAGAAAGGAGCGAGGACGGGGCTATGAGGGGGTGAAAAGTGAAAAACAGGGGGATCTTTTGGTAGAGATAAGAGGAAGAAGAAAAAGAAGAAAAAATGTCAAAGGGAGATTTTGTTCGAACAGCCTTCTGGAAGATATGTCTTATTCATTTTGATCTCAGTGGAAAATTCCAGTTTGGCTTTACATAGTATTCTTTTGCATGTATTTTGCTAAGTTCTTCATTTTGATCTTAATGGAACATTTCAGTTTGGCTTACATAGTGCTCTTTTTCTTTTATTTCCTTTTACTCCTGTCAGTATCATGTGTTTGGTGTTATGCGTTATATGGTTTCTTTTAAAAATGTTACTGCACAAACCAAGCATCTCCTCATACCTGCTAACTACTTCACCACAACCAACATAGAATACTGTTTCTACTAAACATTGTTGCAAAACCGCAGCCCCCTCTTTGGTACACAACATTTTGCTCCTAGCCTCTCACCACCATACACCATGCCCTAACCAAAGCACATATACCAACTACACCTTCCCTCTTCTCTCACCCTTTTACCACAGAAGTTTGGCAGCCAAACGCCACATTCTCCTCCACCGAGCCACCTAAACCTCTCCATCATTCCTCCATGCACCGACATGTACCCATCACCACGTTCACCCACAGCAACAGCCTTCGTCAACCCCTTGCCAAGTCGTCAACCCTTTGCCAAGTTTCGTCGCCGCTCTCCGTCGGTGCCACCCAAACCGCCAGCACCTATACACCATAACCATGCTCCTCCACCTCTTTTCACCATGGCACAAACAACCAAAATTGAACCTCCATAAGCACCTCCATAGCAGCCACCCAGACTTCCAAACACCACTATACCCCGCCAAACTCTCACCCACGAGACCCATTCCACTTAACCCTTTTCTTCTCTCCAAACCTTCAAGTCAAAGCACCTCCACTAAGCCTCCAAAGATCCCCAAAACCACCATCCTCATACTTTCCACATGCACCTCCTTCATGACATAACATTAACAGGAAAATACCTACACCATGCACCTCTACCAAGTCTCAAAACAGCCTCTCTTTCCTTCCCATGTCAACCTTTGACACTACTTGTACCGGCGTTGCTGCCATGTCGGAGATCACCACCATCCTTGAAACCTTCATCGTCAACCCCTCCCAGCAACCACAACAAAATAGCCACTCACTCACGGTTCCACCTCTCCCTCACGTTGCCACTCACCCTCACTCACGTAATGCCCTTTCCCCCTCTCAAATCCAAAAGTGACGCTGTTGGGATACGCATATGCCATCCACATTACGCAAGTTAACCCTCGCAGCCCGTTGCTCCTCAACACCTCACCAAACTCACCATGAAACTTCCAAGAACCTCCATGTGCCTCCACAAGATCTCACTCACTTGGCATTTCTTTATGCACAAACCAACTCACTCTTGGTCGTTTTTTCTTCTCTCTTTGTATCACTGTCATTGCTCTATTCCTCCCTATTTTTTCTTTTACATCCTCATGACATCCACCAAAGCCAAGTCGTATTCCCTCCATAACACCCTCAACCTATAACCCAAACGCACCTCCCACGCTAACGCTACCTTGCACTGTCGTCCTCCCATTCCATACCACCATTTGTGCCACCACCATTCGCGTCGTCGTCGCGTCTTGCAGGGTCACCATGGTCTACACCCCACGAGCCATCACTTTGGTAGCTCCACTGTCGTTGCAACTTAGGTGATCATAACGTTAATGGGTTTGCTAGGATTTTTGTGCTGAGGTAATACGAGACTTTAAGTTGGGCTTGTTTTGGCCCTTTCGATGTCTTTACTCGTGGGCAGGGGGCATAAACAAAAAAAGATGGTTTGTATACACATTACTTGAGTGAATGAGTATTGGGCTTGGTCCAATAAACCTAGGAGGTGCTAAAATGCGTAGGGGACAAATTCTTCCTCCAACTCCATACTCTCTTCCTCTACCTCTATAATGAATATAAAATTATTCTTATATCTTTATTTTAAAATTAAAAAAGTCAGCATTACCTTCCACCCCTTCACTTCCATAACCCTCATCCGTGAACATTTTGTGCTCTCTATAACCTTTGTTAACTAGTGTACAAACTCGGGGTGGCTCAGTAGAGTCTTCAAACCGTTTCGGATAAATGAAGATTGTGTAATAAACTCAATGCTTCATCTGTTATGCTTGCTTTCAACTCCAGCTCCACATCATCGTCTAAACACGAGTTTATAGTGTTGGTTATAACCGAAGCTAGGAATTTAACCGCGCCTGCAGATTTGATGGAGCGTTTGTTGGTTTGGGACTCCGAAGCGATGGATTTGAGGGTTCGGGGGCACTAGAGCTGGAGGTTGAGAGAGCCCGGAGCCTTTTGAGGAGGTTCTGGATGACAATTTTTTCGACGGGGGACTTTGGCGTTGAGATTCATTGGACGTCGTGGGAGGCGGGTGCACTAGGCCTGGATGTAAATCGGATAAGCCTCATCCGGTGTACAAATTTGCAAACCAAATGAGGTTCACCCACTGCCCATCCGGTTTGCAAACAACCTTTCCTCTTGAGAATCGGATGGGGTGGCGTCCAATTCATATTTTACAAACCGGATGAGGTACACCTATTGTCCGAATTACAAATTACAAATCGGATTCCACCCTCATTTCCTTGTATCTGGTTAACATTTTATAAACCGAATGTTTGACAGTCCGGTTCACATATTTCAAAAATTTACAAACTGGATGGCTTCATCCAGGTGACCTACCAAAAACATCAAAATCAAAAATCTTACTTCCTTGTCGATCCTTGTCGCCAATCAACACTGTTCAAAGGTCGAAAAGTCTTTCCTATTGTTTAATCACCCTCTAGACCTTCAAAAACATCACTATAGAAGATGTATTTGAGCGAAATGGGATGATGTTTCACTGTGCTCGACCTACGTGAAGATGAAGAATACATTGTGTTGTTTCTTAATTAGAATAACCGAGGTCATTTTAGTCATTTCAATAGGGGTACTTTGGGAATTAAATTTTGTTATGGAGGTGTAGGAAGAGGGTCTAAGGGTGGAGGAAGAACTTGTGTGTGCAAGGGTACAGATACGTTGGGTCTAGCCCATTCCTGGAATAAAATGAAAAGGGTCAAATAATAAAATAAAATTTACTTTAATAATTTTTTTAAAAAAAAAAACAAAATAAAAAATCTTATTTGAAAATTTTGTAGTTAAATTTTCAATTGACCGCGCGCGTCATGAAGAATTTAATTCAAAAAGTTCCATTATTCCGTTCAGATATTCAAATGGCCGTCCATGTGAAACAATAGCTAATACGAATTTTGTTTCCAAATACAAAAGTTTTTTTAAACCAATTTCTAAAAATATATAAAAAATATAAAATTTTCAAAATTAAAAATATCAAACATCCCAACAAACAATGTTCTACTAAAGAACTACGTAATCCTGATTTTTCATCCTTGATGGAAATACGTAGGAGCAAGGGCGAACCCTTCTCGGGCCCTAAAAATTAAAAATATTTTTGTTTGTTTCATCTGCATTTTGTCTCTTTTGGAAAAATAAACATTTTAAAAATCACACTCGTTTTACTTATTTAATTAAAAGGTATCGTCATAAGACGGACATTGTCGGGGGTGCTAATACCTTCCCCACACTTAACCGACTCCCGGACCTAGATCCGGTTTTCACAAACTAGCCTTATCCTTGTGTTTTTTTTTGTTTTGTTTTTCCATAGTTTTCCATAAAAACTATGGTGGTGACTCCTCTATTTTGAAAACATGTTAATTTTTTTCGAATCGTCATCCTATCGTGATTCCTGTTGTGACAGATTGGTTAGATTTATAGAGAAAAGACATGGAAAGAAAATGAAAAAAGTTTTTAGAGAGATGGTGGTTCTTTTGAATGAAGTTTTAATAACTAACTTTTTTCTATTTATAAGTTTTTAACTTTAATATTAAAGTATTCATACTTCATTTGAGATGTACCACTTCTATTCTTAAGCTATTTTTTAGGTCCTTATTCTCCCAAACAAGGAAATATTTCGTCATCGAAATTAACTTATTAGGAAAGAGATAAGGGTATGCTTCTCTCATGTTTTCTTTTAACTCTCTTGTGGAATCTCCAGACTTAGCATTCCATAACACCTTCACTGTACTAATAGTTAGCTACTAATCCTAACTAGTCTAGCCGTAAAAAACAAGTCATCTTTTACCTACACATCATTCAACTCCAACACATGGCTAAGATCAGGAATGTACTTTCTCAGTTAAGATACACGAAACACATTATGAAGGTTGGCCAATTGGGGGAGGCAAACTAATCTCATACACCATTAGACTTATCCTTCTAAGAATCTAATATGTCCAATAAACTTATGAGATAACTTTCTAGATTTGATAGCTCTCCCAACTTCATTGGTAAGCGTTACTCTAATAAACACACAACCCCTTGTTGCAAACTGCAAAGGCGCATTTTCCTTTAATCTGCATAAGACTTTTGTCTACTCTAAGAAGTTCTCATCCTTTCTTTGATTTTTCAGACCTTCTCAGTAGTTTGTTAGAGCACCTCTGGTCAACCAACACTACTTCATCTTGATACCAATACAGAGGAGTCCTACACTTTCTCACTTAAAGGTGTCATCTTGATGCTAGCATGAGAGCTGATATTGTACGTGAGATCATCTAAAGGCAACATGTCATCCCAACTCCCCAAATGATCCAATACACATGTCCTCAAACGATCTTTTAAAGATTAGATCGTTATCTCAAATTGTCTATCTGTTTAAAGATGATAAGAATAACACATTCTCAACCTAGTCCCTAAAGCATCTTACAAAATTTGTCAAAACCTATATGTAAACCTAGGATCCGTATTTGATACAATGTTGGAAGGTACTCATGCAATCTTACTACCTCTCTAATATACAATTGTACTAACTTAACCATGGATATATTCAAACTCACTGGTAGAAAATGTGCACTTTTTGTCAGTTGATCAGCTATTATCTACACATCATGGCCTCTCACTAACCATGGTAAATGGGCAACAAAATCCATAACAATGTTATCGTAAACTCTTCTATTCTTCTTTAATATAGAAAATAAGTTTGAATGTAAAGTGTAAAATGTCAGTGCACCCAAGAGAGACATAAGATCAAGGGACAGATGCTTAGGGAAATGTTATAGATTGTAATGATGTAGAGGATTTGAACATCGTGTTGTTGCATTTGAAGTTGTTTGTTCAACATGACCTGTATTTTTTGAATATATGAAAGATATATGATTAATTCCACATAAAAAATATTGTTAAGGCATAAACTAATAAGGTATTGCACTTAAAGGAACACAACAAGTAACATGTATGAATATTTTTTTCATACAATTTGTGTCATGTAGTGCAAAGCTTATACGTATCCATAATTATTTTGATATGTAGGGTTAATGTTGCACATTAGAGCCTAAAAAGGATGCTTTAAACCTCCATGGGAAACTTATGTTTTCTTTAAGATTTAACATGATAACTTTGCAATGTAATGCAATGAAAGTTTCATCTCAAAAGAGTCTTCATGTGGGTCATACACATCTTTAACATCACAAAATACAAAAAAGATTGCAAGTTTTGCATAACAAGCTTTATTTCATAAGAGTCTTCATGTAGTTGGACAAGTGAGATTATCAAGTTGGAATTGGATTGTTGCAATTGAAGACATTATGCTAACTCCATATCTCATGTGCAATGGGGCATCCTTTTCATAGTCGCAACCACTTGTCTCAACTCCATGCCAATAAAATACTCATAAATCCATGCTTGTAATAGGATCATCAAAAAATTCAATGAATTATAACTCATATCACTACATAAAAATAATGCCTTTACAAACAATAAAACATTTATAACACTAACTTACAACAAAGTTGCATAACTAGCTAGTTGTTTCGTGTTTGCATAACTAGGATCACTCGAATGCTCATGTTTGTAGGTACAAATCTTAGAACAAACCTTAGTATGACACACTAACTGAGGTACCACTTTGACCGGTGAAAAATGTGTAAGCAACCAAATGCAACACATATTGTGATGCAATAGTCCATTTCCTGTTCGTACGTGCATTATCATATATTTCTCTTAACCAATTTAAATGTACATGACAACATTGTTTGATTTCTATAGATACAATAACATATCAACATGAAGCACCTCTACCAACACCTCTAGTGCTACAACTCCATCTAAAGTGACGTAAGTATAACATTGTCCCACAATTGGAAGGTGCAAAAGATTAGACACATCATCAAGTGTGATGGTCATCTTCCCTATAGGTGGATGAAAAGGTTTTGAAACAATGTATCACCTCTCAACAAATACAGACAATAATCCTTTGTATGTAGTCTCCTAACTAACCTTAACAAGAGTTTTTAACCTAGATTACATCACTACGACTTTTATACACTCATGTGAGAAACCCAACTTACTCATCTTCCATCTAAGGGACTCCAAGTTTAGCTTGCCGCAATTATCAATAACTATTTAAGTATTTTAAATGTATAACCTAATGTATATAAACATAATTCCATACCACTCCATTTCATAGCTGGAAAAAAGAATGTTCCTCATAATTTGTGAGTAATGAAATGTCCACAGGCTCTCTTTAAAAAGAATCATCCACCACTAAATGAGGTTCCTCCACTTGTACATTGTCGTCTTCAAAGTCCTCATGAATGAAACTAGGTCCCAATATTTTGTTTGTCTTGTAAAGATAATTGGTCACACGTGACTAGATTGAGAACTACCTTTTATAATTCGAACCATGACTATATGCAAATACACCAAAACACACATAAATATCATTAAATAAGAACATATGTGAAAGGAATAGTGATAACAAGTAAAAAACGTGTTCCAAAATATGAATTATGAAAGCATGCTCAAGATGAATCATTTCAAACACCTTTTCTAGATTACCCAATCTAGAACATGGTTCAGGAATTTGCATTCCATAGCATGTTTTCAAGTTTTGGATTTTGGAACATATTTCTGAAATATGAAATTCAAAAACATATACTAAATTGGGTAATCTATAGAAGTGTTCTGGAATGACCAATCTAGAACACTGCATAAGCAAAGGCCTCTCTCCTTTTTGAATTGTAAAATCTGAAAACATTATGAATTGAGAAATCTTAGAGTTTTCTGGATTAAGCAATCTCGAAGGTAAAAAAATTAAATCACCTACAACGGTTTGGTAGTTTCAGAGAAAGAAGAAAGATTTGTTAAAGAAGAAGTAGAAGACTTTCACTCAACAATGTTCAACGATAGAAGGCATGTAGTAGCGAAAATTGGGTGTACTAACAACGTCAGTCCAACAGATAGGTGTAACCAAGAAGAGAAACCAACAAAAAATGTAGAGGAGAAGAATTAGGGTTGAAGATTAAGTTATAGATAAAGAGTATTTTACACTTTTGCTATTAGTATCGGGTGCAAAGAGGTGCAAGTAATATTTATGAGAGTGTAGAAAACAAAAGCCTATCATTTATAAGACATTGCATTCTACACCCCTATTTCATCCTGCGTCCTGTAAAAATTAAATTTCCAATTTACCGTTAAGTGTTCTAGATTGTGCATTCTATAATATATTTTCGAATTCAAAAATACATTCCAGAATGTCCAATTTAGAATGTATTAATATATTTCAAATTATACATTCCAAAATACATTTCTGAATTCTAGAATGTGTTAATACATTTTAAATTCAACATTTTTCAAAATGAATTTCTAATATGGACCGAATTATATATACCAAAAAGTATCTTCTAGATACAGAAATACATATCCGAATACGTAAACTAATGTATGTTTTCAAGGACATATTTGTCATTTCATATCTCTTCAGGTTCAGGTTTAAAAATGTGGGGGTGCAGAATGCAGTGCCCATCATTAGATGCCTCTACTTCTTTGAACCGACTGATTCTTCCTGCATCTCCATGGTGACTTACTGCACCTCCATAATTCTAACATATTCCTATTTTAGCCTTGAGAAAAAGACAAAAATAGCCTTTATTAATGGTAATTGCGATTCATTTTTTTTTTTCACTTTACGGGTTGTACAAACCGCAATACAATTAAAAAATAAATACATTGCGGATTGTACAACCCGCAATTATATTTTTTGCACCTTTTACATTACGGGTTGTACAACCCGCAATATAATCTGCAATGTATTTAAAAAAAATTCTAAATGTATTGCGGGTTGTACAACCCCCAATGTATTTAAAAAAAGTTTTGTATTGTGGGTTGACAAACCTGCTGCTGTGGTGTAATGCTGAACCTTTAGGTATAAGACTAATGTGATAACCACCATTACACCACAGTAGCAGGTTATATAACCTGCAACACAAATTTTTATTTAAATACATTGCGGGTTGTACAACTCACAATACAAAATTTTTTCTAAATGTATTGCGATTTGTACAACCCGCAATGTAAAAAATTTTGAAACACATTACAGGTTGTACAACCCGCAATTCTTTTTTGAAATTGTTTTGAATTGCGGGTTGTACAACCCGCAATGTGTTTCAAAAATTTTTACATTGCGGGTTGTAAAACCCGTAATGTGTTTCAAAATTTTTACACTATGAGTCGTAGACAAAGGATATTTTGGTTTTTTCATTATGTTTAAAATGAAAATTTTGAAAAACTATGGTGTTGCAGGAACTCGTCACGGAGGTGCAGGAAGAATCACTCGAACCTTCATTATCGGCCCATTCCAAAAGTTGGCTTTTCAGCTGTCCAAATCAGCCCAAGCCATCTATCAAAGGATAAGTGTATAACAGTATATACATTTTATAAAATTCATATTTTTGTCTTAATTTTTTTTTCCCTAATTTTAATATCTTAATTTTTAATTATATGTACAGTTAATCAATTTTCCGTTTGAAAAATATGCTGAATTACTATCAAATTACATTAACAAGTCCTAGTAACTACTATTCCCGTTAATCATGTAAAAAGTCGCTAGTATCATGTATTTTTTTCTCCAGTTTTACGTTGCCGTGTCCAAAGTAATAAACATTTTGCCGACAATTAAAATATTAAAGTTGTGTAAATAAACTCAAAGACCAAAACTACTAATGAATAAATAAATGACAAGAAATTAAAAATATAAATAAAAAACATGAAATTTAGTAAAATATAAAAATCAAAATTATAATTAATCCTTTTAATTACCATTTGAGTGTGTTATTAAATTAACTTTGTAGAAATTTTCTAACTAGGAAGTTTTTATACCAATAAAAGAAAGAATTAAGAACCCTTTTGAGGAGGGCTTACCTTAGAACCATTCTCTTGGGTGCTCTTTATTTCTAAAGTTGTTCCTTATAAGAAGAAGAGAGAAAATAATTTTGTATGAATGGTGAAGGTTTGGATCAAGATATTTGTCTGAAAATGTAAAATAAATAGTAAGGTTTATATAATTCGAATTATTAGATAAAAACATGCAATTTGTAGAAAAAAAATCAGTTAGATAAAATATATTAATTTATTTACCTTAACCTTTATGAAGGCATGAGATTGACCCATAATTTCATTTTTAACAAAAGGGTATCCTGATAATTTAAAATTATCAAATTGACACACTTTTTTATTTTATATTTATAACTTTTTCATTTTTTCTCTATTTTTCTTAATTTAAACAACCTCTTCTTAAAAAAAATTTCTTATTTTTTTTAGTCTCAATTTTGAATGAGTGATCCAAACAAAGTCTTGATGAGTGATCTCTATCTAGGTCGGCATAGTATGGTAAATGATTGTGGTCATACATGTGGCAAATAGCAGTTAAGAGGGGACAGAAGAAATCCTTTGCAGGGAACTAAAAGAGCAGATATGGTGTGTTATGTGTTTGGTCCCATAAGGGGTGAACCACTTTTTCTTTTGTCACAAAATTTTCAACAATGATAAGTTGACACTAATTTATACCCGTCTAATATCTGAAAATAATATTATTTTATTAAAATATAATATTTTCTTGCACATGGCAGTGGATGTATTTTTTAATAGTGGTATAAAATAATATTTATTCCAAAACTTTATGCCAAAATCTCATTTTATCACATCTAAATTGCCAATGTTTTGTGTGTGCTCAAATTTAGCAAGTGTGGTTATGGTGGGCCTTCAATGGTTGCTGCAAAATCTCTTCTTTCTCTGCTACTTATTTGACCGTATTTGATTTTGTATATCTATTTCCTTTTCTGCTAGATTCTGCATTTAAGTGGAGTCTGTGTTGGTAGCAAGTTGGGTGAAAAAAGAGAAAGCATTTATATTTTTGATGCAGCATCCTTTGACTGATGATAAAGAATAGCAGAGTTGAACAAGATTATAGGTATCAGTTGGATGAGCCTTTTATAAATACTTTTACAAAAAAAGTTTCATTATTTTTACTTTATAGAAAATTATACTTATTTTTTCTAAATAAATTATACAAATGTTCGTCTGAATAAGTTATTTAATATAAGAACTTTTATAAGATATTTATAGTATTTTCTTTTTAACTTGGACTTTTGATTTGGTAACGTAAAACTTGATTTTAAATGTTGGCATTGACGTTTTTTTTATGGATATGGTGAAATTGGTTTTGAGATCTACTGAAACGGACAAAATATTTTTTATGAAAATAAAAAAGTTGTATTTAGGAAAATGATTTTGAAACTTATGCGTCTAAGCAAGAAATTTAAGTCAGAATAATTGTTTTTAACTTTTTTAACTTGTAATATATTTTTTTTTAAATTATGAGGCTCGATTTTATTATTTTTGTTTATAATCATTATTTTTAATTGAATGGAAGTCGTGTCTTCCAGCATAACTTCTATACATCTATTTTTTTTCACGTCTTTTTTATGAGGTAAAAGAAAAAAAAAATATGAGTTAAGCATGACTTAGTTTGGGAACCTTTTTATTACTCTAGTCTTTTATGTTTATCACTAGCTTATTTAGTATATTTGTTTATATTAAATCATCTGTTTTATTTATGTATATGGTCTAATTTATTTGTTTACTTTACATCATTAGATCATCTAGTATGTTTGTACATATCAGACCATTTAATCTGTTTATTTAATACTAGGTATATTAGTCTGTTTGTGTGCACTTAAAGAAAAAAAACCTATTTAAAGACCAATATTTAGCTACCAAATGAAATTAGAGACTAATTTAAAATCTAATGTCATAAGTCACCTTGGTAGCTAATGTTAGATACCAATTATTTGACTTAATTGGTCACTAAATCCAATCATTACTTCTATTTTGTAGTTATTTAACAATCTAATTTGGTGACTATTTTAGTCACAATTAGTAACTATTTCATTTGGCAGCTAAAAATTGATCTCTAAATAATATTTTTCTTATAGTGACTAGATTTTCTAGTCTGTTTGTACAGACTAGACTATCAAGTTTCACTACAAGAAAAAGCTAATTATTGACGAAATTCGTCGGTAAATAGGCGATAATTTACTGAAAGATGTCCGCCAATTTATCGAAGGATTTATTTTGTCAGTAATACTTAATATATTAATAATATTAATAATTATTAGAATAATAATACAAATAATAATAATAGTAATAGTAATAATAGTAATATTAATAATAATAAGGTTTATAATAATAATAACATTTAGAATAAGAATATTTATAATAACAAATATATATATATATATATATATATATATTAATAATAACAATAATATTAATGATAAAATTTATAATAATAATAATAATAATAGTAATATTAATAATAATATTATTATTAATAATAATAATATTTATTATTATAATAATAATAATAATAATAATCATCATAATATTAATAAAGATAATAATAACAGTTTTAAAATAATAATATTATTATTATTTAATGACGGGTCTACTATAGAAAACAAAAGTATATTTAATGACCTATAAACAAATTATTCTGACTTAAATTTCAAAACAAATTACACCATATCCATAAAAAACCTTGCATTGATTATCAACATAAAAGTTTATTTAATGTTAAGAATATACACAAACAATTTAAAATTCTTGAAAGAAATATTTAATGTGTTAAAGTAAAAATGTACAATAAAAAAATATTTGTCTCAATTTTTTTATTTTTTAAAATATTCATATAACAACACAAATAAATCATTCTTAAGTAATGAATTGATAATTAATTAATTATTTTCTATTCACAATATTATCAAAATATAAAAAAAGTGAATTATTTTAGTGAAAGATTGTCAATTTAATGAAGGAAAAATAATAAGTCTAATTACACTAATAGTCGATACAAACATTTTGTTTCACTCATAAAATTACTAGAATTACGTATTAGTCATCAAATAGTATAAAAATTATTCTGAAAAATATAATATATAAGATCTTTTTTCAAAAATAAATGGTTCTAAAAAGATAAAATATCAAAATTATAAAATTATATTTAAGTATATAAATTAAAATTATTTGGAGTCACAACTCATATTTTTTTTGTTAAATTGTTTCTACTCCTTTTTTAAGTTTTATTTATGAATATCATAGGAATTTACAAGCTTAGGGTTTATGATTTAAACCATTACTGAACAAAGTTGCATAGACCGTCTAACATATAGAGGAAGACTAAATTTTCTAATAGTTCGAGTCATATTAGACTGTCTAACTCTTTTAAATACTAGACCATCTAACGTCTTGATAGTTATATCATCTAACGCTTTGGCAGACTAGACCGTCTAATGTCTTGACAGATATACCATCTATAAATTAACTTTAAGTGTCTAATGCTTAGCTTTAACTATTTAGCACTCGACTTGGTTTTGACTATCTAAAGTGTAGCTTTGACCATCTAACTCCTTAATTTGGCTTTGACCGTCTAATGCTAGTAATCTACACTTTTCTATACATAAAGTAATTTCCTCGTATAACACTTAATCTCTCAGAGTGTTTGTCATCATCAAAATTATATAGACTCTTATATTCATACTATTATCTAATGGGGTCTTAGAGCACCTAACATGACTATATGTCTAATGGATACTAGACATCTAATGGTCTAACAACAACCTTTTTAGAGAAAGGTGAGATGTTGGTGTTGTAGCGTCAACTAGTTGTATCAAGCCATATGCTTTGTTCAAAAGTTGGAAGGAAGTTACCTACCTTAAGTATATGAAGCTCTGTCATGTTTTTAGCAAACTATAAGAGTGTATAACCCTTCTATTCGTCGAACAATTATACCTCTCTATCTAGTGAGCAAAACCTTTTCATCTTTTACCTTTCTTGGTAAACCTTTGATTTTAGTCAAAGTGATTATTGTCCAAACAATACTTAGGATTGTTAGTCAGTAGTAATTATATTTCAAACAATACTCGAGTTTTAGAATGAGTGGTTGCATTCAAAATATTACTTGGTATTAGCCAAGACTTATTGTGTTCCAAATAAAAAACAAGGTTGAGTAAGTGAAGAATATATTCAGGTTATTTTAGTCAGAAGTGATTGAGGTCCACACAATATTTACTTGTATATTCTCAATGTTAGTCTGCTTAGTGGAACTTGGTCCTATTGATCAAGAACTAGACGTAGTATAATTATTAGATAAATCAGTATAAAAATACTTTCCCTTATCCTTTTATATTGCACGTTATTTAAATGTAAATAATCAAAGAAGGAGAATTTTCATAAACAAGTCATTTGAAAAGCATTTTTAGACAGTTCATTTATCAAACTTAAAATTGTGCCTGACATTTTTCATCAAAAGCAATCTCCAAAGAAAATTGTTTAACATTGTCAAAGTATAAACTTTGTCTATTTGCATTCATAAGAAAAAACTCTATAAAAAGTTTCTAAAAAATCTTAAAAAGTAATTCAACTCTTCACTCTTGTGTTTGACCTATTTCTCGCAAAATGACTTTCTCCAAATTCCGAAAAAGTTTCCTTATTTCACAACTTAAATTTTCCTTTCAAAACTTTCAACTTTTCTTCGAGAAGGAAAGTCCCCACCCATACAAATATCTCCATGCCTTAAAAAAATCCTCAAACCTCTTATTTTATAAATATATATATATATATATATATATATATAGTGAGAGAAAAATAAATTATTATGTCACTTTTTTCAAATTAGTTAACCTAAAAATCAATAAAAAAGTATAAGGTGTTAAATTTGTAAATTTATTTCAGCTTTGCTCTGTCTGTCATGAGAACTGACATAGAAAATATTTTTTACATTGATTGATATGTCACTGAAAAACATTTTCTTCTGTGATTTCCCAACAATTGAAATAAAATCTCTTTTTAACCTAGCACTCACTACTTTTCCCTCACTTTTTTCCTTTATAGGCGTCACTTTGTTACCTTTGACATTTTCTTGTAGCACCTTTAACGTTCATGTACATCGCCCTATCATTTTTGCCCTTCCCTTCTGTCACTCCTCCCGCAACTCACATGCAACCCTACCATTGCTCATCCTCGTTACATCGTTGCTAGTTGTGACGCAGTACAAGTAGGTAATCTCCACATTCTAATCATTGAATAATATAGGTTCATAATATATTATTTTGGATACATATTTTCAAGAATTAGTATTTTAATTATTTTAGTATAAATTGTTTATTATTATTTTGTAAATCATTTTAGAAGTTACACTAATGAATTAGGTTTCTATAAAAAAAAGTAGTTTATTTATAGTTGGATATTAACAAAAGAACGTCGTTTTATTTTGTTCAATTTTTAATTTTTTTTTTATCAAATGCTTCCTCTAGTTTGTTGTTATATCATTTAAGTTGAAATAGAAAATTTAGTTATTATAAGTGTTTTGTTGTTAAAATTATTTTGCTAAAAATTATTTAGTCTGTTACATGTTTAGGTTATTATCAAAATAAGTATTTTATTTGAAGAAAAAAGATATTTTATATCTTTAAGAACCGATATAAATGTACTTTAATGTAATTTTTAAATTAATTGACATAAGAAAAGTCTCATTCTTTTTTTATTTCTTTTGTTTGTTACATGGATTAAAATATTGATTGACCTAAAATTAAGCTTTTTTTTTTTTTACATCTATGACATTTTAAAATCTTTCTTTTATTTATATTATCAAGAAGTGAACTTTAAGCCTAACTCGACCTTATAAAATTGACTTAGATAAGATTTGTATCTATTTATAAATTATAAAAGGCCTCATCTCTAGTCGATTTTTTTAAATAAAAATAATATTATAGTTTTGTAATACTAAAATTTAAAGTGAAAACATGGTTATTTTTTATTATTAATATTTAAAATAAATATAAAAAAGCAATTGAAATATATCATAACAATAATGTATTAATAATACATGGTCTAAGTAGATGAGAGCTTTATTTTGTCGGGTTAAGTTAAGTGTCACTCTTTCTGGATTTTTCTAGCCATTGTCTTTATGGTTGGACCTTTATTAAGGACTCTTCTACCATTCCTTCCCTCTTGAAGATGATTTATCCACAAATTTGTGCATTTTGGTATATTATAACCGATGGAGGAACGTCAAAGTACTTTAGCAAGTTTGACAACTTGGTAATGAATTTCTGAGACATGAGGTGATTTTTCTAAATCACGGCGTATTATTTTTACACCAAAGCCTTTGGGAGCTTTAGAGAGGGAAATGTTGTAGAGAAACAACACAACAAAAACAAGAATAATGTATGAATAACTTGGCATCATTGTTGTCATTCTTAAAGTTCAATTTTTGAGATGGTATCAGAGTTTATCTTAACACGGTTATTAGACCTATCGGGTCACCCGCTATCGGACCACTATCGAACCACCCTTAAAAAATATAGTCTCACGCAGAGTTGAGAGTCTCGGTGTGAGGGGATGTGTTGGAGATCCCACATCGACTAGAGATAAGGCCTTTCAATAGTTTATAAATAAGTGCAAACTTCACCTTACAATTTGATGTAAATAATTAAATTTTAAATCTTAATTAAATCGTAAATCCAAATAATTAACATAAAAAAATTGATTTTACACTAGTTTTTAGTTTTTTACATTGTATTTGTTATATAATAAAATTAGCATGACAAACGCTTTATTATGTTTGATACTAGATAATATTATGTTTAGAGATACAAATATATACATTTGGGTTGGTGATTTTAATGTTTAATGATAAAATATTATTTTTTAAAAATAAAATAAAATAAATATTCGGATTTAAATTACTCATCTCAAACCAACCAATGTAACCAAGTTGATTTGGATTGAGTTTGAAAATATAATTTCACAAACCCAACCCCCGTACAATTTTAATTATGTCAAATAATGAGTTTAGGTGATCCTAACTCAACTAGTTAATAACCCTAGTGTTAACTAAAGTCATGCACGATCCATGTAATACAATGAATAACACATAGCACGTCAACCTCAAGCAAAGTTGCACTTCTTATTACACCAAGATCGATTATATTTATAAAATAATTCTATGGGCATAGAAAGTGAGATTGATTTTTTTTTTGTATTTAACTTTAAATTTTGCTTTGGTTGATAAAATAACTTTTTTGCATCAATTATATAAAAAGAATCAATATAAAGCGACCCCATCCATGTAAGGGTTCAAGAAATTCACACTGAGATAAAAAAAATGCGAGTGCAACAAAAGTGAAATGAAAGCTTTCTTTAGTGAACGTGGTCACTAAAATGGAAACGATCTTCACGAACTCAGTAGATATAATATACATTCTCAAAGTTTTTGAGGTTGTACAAACGACAATGTCGCTCATGCTGCATTGCAATGCAGATTTGAGATTTTCTGTACTTTTCCATTTTTTTATTATTAGAATTTTTCAGAGATATTTGTTTATGAATATTTCATTAAACTTTACAAAAGTAATATAAAATTCATTTCTTGTAAAATTTTAAAGAAATTGTAGTAAAAATGGCTAAAAATACATAACAAAAAAAGACTCTTTTCTAAGGCGTGGTTAAACTTCGTTCTTAAAGACTTATTTACGGATGTTATGCTGTCTCTTTGATATAGGAATTCTCGAATGATGTGAACGCAAGAAAGAACTGAGGATAGGTAAAGAAGAATGAAGGAATAAGTGCCTTCAGGAAAGGAAAAACATGTGTTTATAGATAAACTTACACGTTGACAAATTCTCCCACTAGCATGTAAAGGTAACGTTGCACAAAGCAGAAAGTAACTTTACGTGAATTAACCTCACACAACTTTGAGAGGGCCAACATTTAGATGTGGAAGGGGCAAGGATTTGCAAACGCGGGAACCGATATAGCCTAATGCTAATGTAGCCGAAAACAAATAACTAGATAAGGATTTATATTAATGATAGATAAAAAAGATTTAAATAAATGGTAAAAGTGTAGTAAAACTTGGTTACTAACATTGCTGTGATTAAGGTGCAAGAATCGAGGACCACATAAACTAGGATAAAGGTACTCGAATTTAAGTATGACTCAACTTATAATGGCGCTTCTAAAGAAGGATTTTAGATAGTAGAAAAAAAGGATTTGAAAAAACTATGGGAAAAATATTAATGTTTGGATTAAAAGAAAGATGATAAAAAATAAAGAAAAAGATTATGAAATTTTGTGAAATATATAATTAGGATGATTTATAAAATAACTTTTTTAGTATTATTATTGTGCTTTTATTCTTCTCTTAATATTATAATTATGATTTTAATTTATAATTTTATTATTATTTTTTGTTTATAATATTAATATTATTAATATTTTATTTTAATAATTATTTTATTTTTATTATTATTTTATAAAGTTTTTATTAATATTTTTATTTTTATTAATATTTTATTAAATTTATTATTATTTCATTATGTTTATACTTTTATCTGCTGAAATCTTTGGATATATGTGAAGAAAAAATCCATTAACTTTTTTTTTTGGTTTTTGTGATAGATTTTTTTTTTTGTTTTTTGATTTTCTAACTTTCAAAGCTCTTTTGTCTTTGTCATCTTTCCGGTCATTGATCCAAACATACTATAAGAGAGATTTCTCCTCACTTATTGGTTTTAACTCTAACTAATGTGGCTTCTCTCATGTTGAGGACATCATGCATTCACGTCAAGAACATCGAGTGTGGAAATTGAGGTGATTGATAAGAGGTGGTACAATAAACCCAAAAAACTCAATCTATGATAGACTTTTAAGGTAATGAAATTTAACCATAATTTAACCTTGCAAAAATCGGCTGAATAAGGTCAGATTTGTTGTTACTTATATACTATAAATTGATCTTATCTCTAATTAATGTGGGATCTCCAACAACTAGCAAGGAAAAGAGAGTAACTCTAGATAGAAGAAGAGAGGGAAGTGAGTGGAACTATGTTTTGGAAAAGAGGAAAATCATCTATTTAAAGGGGAAGGAACATTAACCTATATCGTCACAAATTCTCACAATCCACTTGTACAAAAATGAGATTCTACAACAGGATACGATGTCGATTCAAAAGAAACTATTGTAAAATAACGTGACAACAATTTTGTAATTAATTAAAAACATATTACATCAGTTATATTCTACCAGATGTAAAAATGTATCATTCTACATTGGTTGTAGCTAACAACCGATGTAGAAAATAGTTCAGGAAAATCCCTTACAAATAAAATGAAAATAAATGTTATTTTTCTTCATATAATATTATTGTAAATTACTAATGATCTTTCTTTTTAGTGCAATTAATGTATGCAGTGTATTAGACGATAGATCCACCTCATCATCACATAATCTACTGGATTTTTTTTAAGGTGTTTAGTTTTTAATTGAAACTATTAATTTTTTGTTTTTTAGTTGTTGAATAAATTAACTTTGCTGAATTCATATATTATAGTGTAATAAGCAACAAGGAAGTTTTAAATGTGGCTATTATGTGATGCATTGGATGTAAACCATAGTCCGTGTCAAAATTGTTGACTCTTAGGAGCAGGTATTAAAAGATTTGAAATATTCTGAAAAAACTAATTAGATGTTTCATATTTGATGATGAAGACTAATATTTATTTTGTATTTCATATTTTTTTCAGATACGGAATCATTGGACACACACGCACAATAGAATAAATATATTTGGAATGATCAAGATATTTTATGAACATTAGAAAGCAGAACTTATAGAAATTTATAAATGTGTCACATATACATAGACATTGTTTGGTAATTAGTTTCGATATATGTTATGTTGACTTTAACTTTCATAAGTTTTCATTTGCACAAGTTGTTATTATTCCTATGTTTACATTTGTATTATTTTCCTAGTATATTCTGGTTGGAAAAACTATTACAGATTGGGAAAATACTAAAACTAACAAAACTTTTTTAAAAAAAAGCACCACACATCATATCGGTTAAGACACTAGCCGATGTAAAAAAACCTTATATTACATTGATTAAGACATATAATCGATGTAATATGATGCACAGTAAACGTCCAAATTTTTCCAACAAGGGTATGTCCCCCATATCATGCTAACCTTCAGGTACACTGGAATGGGATATTACATCGGTTGCAAGCCACAACCGATGTAATAGGTCCCAAGTTTTCAATTTTTATGTTTTTGAAAACGCTCTTTTATGTCAGTTGTTTTTATAGCAAATGTAATATCATGACTTCCTACATCAGCTAAATAATCGACGTAAAAGGTCATGAACTTTCTATATCACCTACATCAACATCAGTTGTGAAACCGGTGTAAAAAGTCTCCCAAAACCGATATAGAATCTCATTTTTGTACTAGTGATCTCAATAGATTATAAAATAGATATATTAATGTAGAAAAAGAGGGAAAGCTAGCATTCATATAGAGCACACAATGTTAATGTTCATATGTGAAGAGTGGAGGTCAAGGATCTCACAAAGCAATGGTCCAATATTCACAAAGGCAAAAATAAGAAAATTTATATAAGAATCTAAGTCTTTATATTAATAAAAAATAAATAAAATAAATAATAAAAAGAATTAAACTTCTTTCTTATAGTACACATAGGAAAAAAGTAGACAAAACATAATTAAAACTCACAATTTCATATACACAATTTGTATCTCATTTACCAATGACTTTAAAGATATATGAATATAAAGTGAGTGCCATTTTTGTCTATTAAACATACTTAATTGAAGAGTTTTAAAAAAATTTGATTGTTATTTGTTTTGTCAAGATTTTGGTTAAGCTCATATCATTTCTTAGATTCTTAAAGATTGATAAGTCATTATTTTTCCCTATTTACTTGTCTTTATGTACCTATCTTTATTAGCGATTTGTGTTTAAGTGCTTATTATTTTCTCGATTTCATTATTTGGGCTTCATTTACCATAAATTCGTAATTTTATTTAATTCAAATTTTCTGAGCTAATTTTATTATTATTTTCAGGGAAGTTTTGGAATTTTATTGGGCTTGGAAATTAATTCTGGAATTGAAGAGGAGCTGTCACATTATCAGTTTTTATTTTTAGTTTTTATTTTCAGTTTTTATTAGTTGGACCAGAATTGAATAAATTTGGGCCTATTAGGTTTAGTGTTGAGCACTTATTTAGGTCTAGTCGTCTGCTATGGAGGCGAACAGAGAAGTAAACAATTTTTTATTCTCTACTTTTGGGATTCAGTTCGTTTTCTCTCTCTGGAAAAACTGGTTTTGTATTTATTTTCTCTACAATTACGTTTTGTTTTTTATTTCAATTCAATTTCGTTTTCTATTTTAATTTAATTTCATTTTCTATTTTAATTTCGTTTTGCGTTTAATCTTTGTTTGCTTTATTCGAATTTAGTGGAAGGCTAATTTATAAGGTTATCATTTTGATTCAAATTGCAATGAAGTTTTGAGGTTGTTGTTGTGTTATTTTTGCTCTCTTTGTCTCTTAACTCTTCATCATTTTATTTTTGTGTTTAATGCTTTTACTGGTTCATGCTTAATGTTTCAGTTAATATGAATTTCATGTCTATGTTCATGCTTAAAGGAGTGAGTTACGAGAGTTATTGGGATGGATGTATGTGAATGTTTAATTTGTATAAAGAAAACTTGTGTTAATTCTCGCTTAGTTAATTAATTCGGGTTCAATAAGTTGAGCATGAATTTTTGTATCCTATGATAAGCAGACTACAATCTAATCAAGAGGGTAATTTAATTCGGTCAAGGAAATCTAATTCGGTTGTTGGTTTTTATTTTATTAAATATTTCACAAAATCCCCCTCCCCCACCCTATTTTTCTGCATTTAACTGTAATTATTTGACCGGATACGGCTTCAATCAAAGGTAGATGGTGGCGTAAGTGTATAGATATATCATTCCTCATACTCTTAAAGATAGATTATGTAAGTATATGCCTATTTGTATTGAATTTTAGAGTGACTCGTATTTTTAGGAATGATAATAGCTGTTATAATAAATTAGCGATTAGGTGTTAAAAATAAGGTTAAGTTTGTCTGGTATTATACTAAATTTTTTGTTTCAATTTTCTTTATTTCTGTTGAAGATCCCACATCGACTAGAGATGAGGCATTGGCCTTTCAATAGTTTATAAATGGGTGCAAGCCTCACTTTACCAAGTCAGTTTTGTAAGGTTAAGTTAGGCTTTAAGTCTATTTCTTGATATGGTATCAAAGCCTATCTTAGCACAGTTGTTGGGCCTATCGGACCACTCGCTATTGGGCTGCTATCGAATCACCCTTAAACAATATAGTCTCATGCACGAGTTAAACAGTCTCGACGCGAGAGAGTGTGTTGAAAATCCTAGATTGACTATAAATGAGACCTTTCAATAATTTATAAATGGTGCAAACCTCACCTGGTTATGATAATTTTTTTTTATATAAATTTAGTTTAATCTCGCATACTTATTAAATTGGAGATGATTAATGAATTTTAAAATTTCAACAAAAATCTAAAATCTATAACAACATCTACCATAAGTATTTTATTTAAAAAAAAATTGAAAATGAAAAAGAAATAATAACATAAAATTCTCACTTCTATAGTAATCAAAGAATTTTTTACTAAAATAATACTTTTTTAAAAAACAATTTCTCAAATAACACCTATTAAACTTTATTTACTAAACTAACACCATTTACTGTGCATGACCAGAATTCTATTTCCGGGAAACAGAATTCTCAATTCAAATTTTACAATTTTGATATTTATAACCAATCAGAATTCTATTTCCTGGGAACCGAATTCTGAGGGTTTTTTTTTTTTTTAAAGTTTTATTTTTTTTTTTTTTTT
>Ga0209489_101569_pt1 | contig 47109 bp, 29 predicted proteins | sample SiratrowhiteBW_FD_187527 | JGI IMG/M metagenome (GOLD analysis project Ga0209489, IMG submission 187527) | Root nodule microbial communities of legume samples collected from California, USA - Siratro white BW (SPAdes) (version 2) | ecosystem: Host-associated > Plants > Roots > Nodule | place... | reverse complement strand
TATATATATATTCAACATCTCTTGTAGTTTTGAACATAATTGTATTCATTCACAGATTTACAGTTAATTCATTCTCGAGTGTATGTTCAATTTCTTCCGTATATATTGTATTTGATTTTGATTAGTTTTGTTAGTTTTTGATTGAATTAGAGAATAATTTCATGAACATTAAGATGGAGAGTAATTTTTTTTTTTGTTTTGACTTAAATTTTCTCATATTTGGTGACTTAGTCTTTCCTCCTTAAAATGAATATACATGAGAAACTTAAACTATGTATTTATGGGCAGCTTAAGCTATATGTTGAACCAAAACATGAAATGTTTCATATCAAACTTTAACTTACATATTTATTGATAGTTATAATTTAATAAGGCTTGGAGTAAAGAATGAAGTATTATGAGTCTTTAAACTACCTAACTTTTGTAGACAGTTTAAGGGTATTTATTTACAAAAGGCTGCAGTAATTACGAAAGAGTAAATTTTGAGACATTTAATTTTCTCAATTCTCTAAATTCACAACTGATTGAGATTTCATATAATTGAATTTACTATAAAGTAATTATCTTCAATTATATTCTTTTATTATTCAATAAGGTTGTTATTGTTTCTTTCTATGATTAATTGTCAATTTAAGAGTTAGAATAAGCAAAAAAAAAAAAAAAAAGAAATAGGAAAAAAAAAAAAATGAAATAGGAAAACCAATGCTAATTGAAGTACAACGTAGTTCTTTTGGTAAAAAAAAAAAAAAAAAAAAACGATGCTAAAAGTTAGAGTGATGTTACTAAAAAGTTAATTTAATATTAATTAAAAATAGAGGGATTAAGTCGATATTAGGATACATACTACTAAAAGATTAATTTAATATTAATTGAATGCAGATTAGATTAAATGGTGGCTAAGAGTATAGATTCTAAATATTCATTAAATATTGTTGTACTAATGTATCGTGCTAAAAAAAAAGTTGAAACTTTTCTGGTATTGTTCAAACTGATCCTTATAAAATAAATTTTTATATTAATTCTAAATTAGCGTTGAATTTTTATATTAATTCTAAATTAGTGTTTCCATTTGTGTATATGTAGATGACACATAAAATTTTTATTTTGTATGATTATCTTAAGAAAGGCTAAATTGTTTTCTGAAAACTGGGTAAAAAGTTAAGAACCAATTTTAAATAGTTTGAAGATAGATATTACTTAAAAAAAACCTTAAGTAGAATACCTTTAATGTTGGTAAATCCAAAAACTAAGTAATATTAATATATGTTTAGTGGAAGGGTTCAAGTTAAAGGAACACAATAAATTAGCTAAAGTAAATGAGTATCCATGAAAGACAAAGAAAACAGTGTAAACAAACAGAACTTCTATATAGAGAGAAAGGTGGTAGTGATGTTTGTTAGCTTACCTCCAATACATCACGAGTCCTTCTGATGTCAAATGTTGCCTTCCATGCCGCTTCAGAAGTTTGTGATATTCAGATTACGATCCCATCTACAAAGATCTTCATAAATGGCGAGAAGAGATCAATAGAACACAAAATAAAAATGTAGTCAAGAAAGTAAACTTATTAGAGTTAATTAATATGTGCTTAAATGTCGTTATTTTATTGACATAACTTTAAGTAGCTTCCGATTGATCCATACTTAGTTTAGTTGTTTTTCTTTAAAGCATCAGCGGCACAGATACTTATTCTAATAAAATAAATAATATTTTTAACGTTAGTTTAACTACACAATTTTTTATAAATATTTATTTAAATGATAATTTTTTTATATTTTACTTTTACATCGATACATGATATTTAATTTTAAATATAAAATTAATGTTCATTTTAAGTGTAATTTATTATTAAGAGATTTTAAGTGTAATTTATTGTTAAGAGAGTTATGGTCAATTATTTTTTATTTTAACAAATGTTAGGGTCAAATTAGAGTTCTTTTAACTTATTCTAATAACCTTCATAATTCTTTTACTGTTATGTAGTCGATTTAGTTTATTCTAGTAATGTCTTCAATTCTCACGACGCTATAACTATTTGTCTGTATATTTGTATTGTGTTAGTTTTTATTCATAATATAGTTTCATGATTTTCTTTATTTATTTATAATTAGAAAATTTGAAGTGAATGTGACATGAGGAGAGCATACAAGCTGAAAATGATTGAACATCCTTAATAATTTTTTTTTTTTTAAAGAAAATAGCTTAACATAATATAAAGACTTACATTCTCCTATTTAAGATTTATGTCAGAATTCGGGTCATGTAAAATGTCTACGAGTTTATGGAATATGTGTGGATGGTAGTTAGGGTGTAGTTTGTGCATTATTGTTCGGCCAAAGAACACTTTCTGGAGTTTTGTACTTTTAGGGTGGGTAGGAGTAAAATCAGTGTGTTGAGAGTGTTATGACTAGTAATAGTGCAGTCTATTTAGAAGCTAAGAAATGATATTGCTTTTTTTAAGAACAGAGTCTGTGATATTGTAGAGGTTTTCTTTACAATTTAAGCGACTATTATAAGAGTTAAATTTAAGAATTTTTTTTCTTATTCTGATTGGGTTATTGCACCTTTGGAATACATAAAAATGTTTGACGATTAAGAGATAAAGTGACAGAGGAGCTTGAGTAGTGTAACTATTGTCTATAAATGCCATAACTTAGATTCTTATTTTTGAAGAAGTTCTGATGCCTTGTGGATGTAGTGATGCTGAGTTATTCTTCTTTGTTTGGCTCAATTTTTTGAAAAACTATGTATTTGTCTTGTAATAGTTGAGTTGTGATAATGTTATCATGGATGATTGATGAGTGACTAATTATATTTTTTTTGGATATATGATGACTTACATGAGATCTTGTTTGCTGTAAATATGATCTTGTTTACTTCTACTTATGTTGACAGAGTGAATATTTTTGGGATGAATATTGTGTATATGTGTACCAAAGTGCATGCGTGGGTAGGTGTGTGTTTTATATAGAATAACTTTGTGAGTTATGGATAAGTAGACATTCACTGAGAGATACAACAATTCAATGTTAAGACGATTAATCAAGTTAAACCTCACTCATCCCATTCATTTGAATTAAACTCATATTTTATTTTTGTTAAAATCCCAAAATTCAAGCATCTTATTCTTCTTATTTATTTTATACTATTTATTTTATACGCAATTATCTTTGATATTTGGTTATGAATAAATTTCTCTTAATTTAATATAGTCTATACTTTTAATTAAAAGTATATGGTTATAAATTTCTCTTTATTACCTTCAATATTTGTAGAATAATTATTCTACAATTATAATTGTAGAATTATTAAATAATATTTTTGTGATACAAATTTTTATTTATCACTTTGCTTAATATTCTTGCGAGAAGCAAGCAGTAATTCCAAATCCGATTTGCTTTATTTTATTTAGTCAGTTTGTCATTATATCTAACATTCTACTTAGTGTTTATATATTTACAGCTTTTCATCTTTAAAATTCCGTATTCATTTTATATATCTAATGTTCTGCTCAAACTTTTTGAGAGAATATAAGATCATGTAATTTCATTTTTGAAACCATATATAATCTTGGTTGGTCATTTTGCTTCCATAGCAAAACAAGATTAAAGGCATGAATGTGCCTGAAGCCTATACCTTTAAATTCCTTCACAGCAAGTTTATCCAATGTAGCCAATTAATTCCTTTTCGTTGATGTGTGTTGGATTCAGATAAAAGAATAGAAAATTATAGAATAGGAAACACAAACAATATACTACTCATAATAATTAAAAAAATAAATAATTTTTACCATAATAAGCGTAAATGATAAATATAATAGATAATAAAGTTTTGATTAATCTAGATTGAAGCGCGCAAACAATTGTTTTGAGAAAACGTTCTCACTGTAATTATGTTTTAAAACAATATGTGCTTTTCTCCAAAAATACGTCAACATTAAATAGTCTTATGCAGATAAAAATTCCTGAAATCATGAACATAAAATATTACTGATCAGACTCTTGAAGATTTTTAGAATAATAAAATTAATAATTTGGTGCTGTGTCTCTACTCTAACGCAACGCAAAATTAATATTTTTAATAAAATTAAAAAACTAAAAAATATATTTTTTAATTTAATTTTATATCATGCAAAAATATATACTTTTAAAGGAAGGATAACCGCAAGAAGTAAAATTAAAGTTGGTTTAGTTAATGTTAAGTTCACGATAACTCTTTAATAAATAAAAATATTTATATTAGTATTCAATAATAGTTTAGTTAATGTTAATAGAGTTTATTTAATTAGATATTAATAAAGTTTGTTGAATTGATTGTAAATCTACACTAGACACTAATTTTATTCATTTTTATTATTTATATTTATAAAAATTAATGATAGCTAAATCGATATTAATTTTATTTATTTTATTATTTGTTGAAGTTAAAGATTGATTATACTGATATAATATACTTTTTAATATTTATTAATTTAATATTATTAAGTCGACCCTAATTTATATGTATATATATGTGTGCCTTTTTAACAACGAATAGAAGTAGTATATCACTTTTAATTGAAAAGCCCCTATTTAAAGGATGAAAAATTTCTTCATTCATGATTTTTCTTTTTTAACTTCTTTATACTCATCTCTTTATCTATTTGATTCACGTTTCTCATTTATTTACACACATAAACAGATCTAAAGTTATCAGTAATTTTTAAATTATTTTTTAATTCAAGCAATTTAGTATCTAACAAGTCAACTTTAATGCATATTTATTCAGAACTTATTTTGATGTTAAATGAAATATATTTTTAATATTATTTAAAATTGTGTTAGTGTGACCAACACTTTATATTGAAAGTTTAAAAAAATAATTTTTTCGTTCAATGCCTCTATCTTCAACAAATTATAAAACACGAAAAAAAAAATATGTTTGTAGTAAGAGATGAACGTGAATGAATAAAATAAATATGAATGAAAAAAATAGATGTAGATAAATCGAACATATTTTTTAATACTCTTGGGCTGTTTCATAATTGAACCATATTTAGATGTATGTTTTCAGTAACTATATTATGAGATATTGAAAATTTACAATTATTTTAAGGTTATTTCTATTGCAAGAGGAATGGTAAGAGGTTGTAAGGTTTTATTAAATATTGTAGAACAAAGTATTTTTATTAAAACGAAAACTATAGCTTTTGCATTTGGGCCAGTTACACTTAGGCCCAATTTGTATTTCAGTCTATATAATCCATATCATGCTTTATCCTTCATTTTTAACGTGAACCCAGGGATGGTTGCTCCTCCTCTTGATGGAAGCAATTATCACACGTGGAGCCACATAATGAAGCATGCTTTACATTCAAAGAACAAAATCAAATTTTTTAATAGTGGAATCCAAGAATCAGTGAAGACTGATGTGCTACATGATGTATGAGAAAGGTGTAACGTGATGGTTATTTCATGGATCACCTACACGTTAAATGCATATATTACACACAATACCATTTACATTGACAATGTCGGTGAACTTTGGAACGAATTAAAGGAAAGATTTTCAAAGGGAGATCACTTTCGTATTTGAGACATTCTTCAAGAAATCAATTCGACCAAGCAAGAACAAATGAACATCTCTGAGTATTTTAATGATTTAAAGGTTTTGTGAGAAGAACTTGAGTTCTTGAGACCTATACCCACTTGTACGTGCGAGATAAGATGTAGTTGTGATGTTACTGGGATTATTACCAATTATAGAGACTCAAAGCATGTGATTTCCTTCCTGAAAGGCTTTGGTGATGTATACGCAAACATCAAAACTCAAATTCTACTCATGGAACTACTATCCAATATAAATCGTGTTTTTTCACTAGTTTAGCAGCAAGAACGCCAACTTCTTGGAGAAGGAGAGATAAGTGAATCGAAGTCTGTAGTAAACAATGTCAATAATCAAGATTGAAATTTTAATGGTAACCGTGGAGGCACTGGTTGGAGAATGCAAGGGAGAGGAAGATAGAAAAGTTATGGTAAACAATGTAGTTTCTGCCATAAGATGAATTACAACGCAGATGAGTGTTACTCAAAGCATGAATTTTCTCCCTGGATGAAGCAGAAATAAAAAAAACAATGTGAATCAAATCGATAAAAAAAATTCATCAAGAAAAATGGAAGAAGAATGGCCAATCACTGTGAAAAAGCAAACTGCACCATATCAGTCTTTAACTTCAGAACAAATGCAACAATATATTAAAGATCTTACAAAACCTAGAAAGAAATGGACAAATCAACATTATGGAACAAACAAAATCTATGAAAGATGAAGGTAATCTTTACTATTCCTGGCTACTTGATACAGGAGCTACTGATCACATTACATTTTTAAGAAACATTTTCATTAACTTTCAAAAAATAAAACCAATTAAAATTAGATTGCTTAATGGATGGTATGCTCATGCAAATAATGCAGGCACTGTACGTATAACAAAGAATCTTATCATTTATGATGTGTTTTATATATCCAGTTTTACCCTTAATATCTTTCAGTTCAGAAACTTATCAATCATTCCAATATCCAGTACTTATTTTTCCATGATAAATGTCAGATAAAGGATACCCATACTTTGAAGATGGTTGATTTTGTTAGTCTGATTGATGGCTTATACCGCGTCATTGGAGGAAACAACCATAATAGTGTTAATAACATGTGAAAATTTAAAACATGTAATGTGGATAATTGGCACTATAGGCTAGGTCATCCTTCCAATGATGTTCTGGATCATATTTGTAATGATAATGCAGATATGCAATATATTAAGACGAATATTTGTGACTTTTGTCATTATGCAAAACAACATGGATTGGTTTTTCATAATAGTGATTCTATTACCCAGGATTCATTTGATCTTGTGCATGTGGACATATGGGGTCCCTTTGGTGTTACCTCTATACGTGGTTATAGATATTTCCTCACTGTAGTAGATGATCATTCAAGACACACCTGGATATTCTTAATGAAAAATAAAGGTGAAACTAGATCCTCAATTGATAGTTTTGTTCCTTATGTGAAAACACAATTTAATAAATTCATTAGAACTGTAAGAAGTGATAACATATCTGAGTTTGATTATAAAACATTATATAATAGTTATGGAATATTGCATCAAACATCTTGTGTAGAAACTCCCTAGCAGAACTCTATAATGAAGGAAAAACATCAACATATTCTCAGCGTAACTAGAAGCATTATGTTTCACTCTAATCTTCCAAAACAATTTTGGTGCTATGTCGTTTGTCATGTTGTATATATTATAAACTGCTTACGTTCTGCTGCCATAGATTTTAAAGTACCTTATGAACAACTTTATAAATAGAAACCTTTCTGCTCTCAAAATCTTTGGTTGTTTATGTTTTGCATCTACTCTTGCTAGCAATAGAGATAAGCTAGATTCTAGAAGTAGAAAGTGTATTTTCCTTGGTTTTAAAACTGGTGTGAAAGGTTACGTAGTTTTAGATATCAAAACTGGAGAAACTTTTGTCTTCAAGTAGTTTTCCAAGAAGAAAATTTCTTAGAATCAAAAGGCAATGATGAAAGAGTTACGTTGCTCTCAAACATGGTTTCTCTTATTTGCCAAGTGAAAGCACAAGTAATTGCACTAACGTAAATATATAGCCACAACAAAATGAGCAAGAAGATAATTTTGAGAAGATCAATGAGATCAAGAAGAGCTCCGGATTATTTGAAGGATTATAATCATAACATCTCAATCTCCAATGCCTTGAACACTAAGTTTGTAAAGTCAAAATCGAAAGCTAAGTATCCCATAAGCTATGTGCTTCCTTACTATACTATGAATTAGAAACAACTACATCTAATATCTTCTATTTCTTCACATGTTGAACCAAGAACATATGAAGAGGTTGTCAAATTAGCACAATGGAGAGATGCCATGAAGGCGGAATTGAAGGTTTGAAGGCCAATAATAATTGGATAATTATTAAACTACCTTATGGGAAAACACCCATAAGCTGTAAGTGGGTTTTCAAGCTAAAATTCAATGCCAATGGATAGGTTGAACGATACAAGTCGAGGCTCGTTGCTAAAGGGTCCCTTAGATTGAAGGTATTGATTATCAAGGCACCTAGTCTCCAGTTGCTAAGATGACGACAGTGAGATTGTTGATTGTTGTTGCGACTACTAAGGGGTAACACCTTGATCAACTTGAAGTAAATAACGCATTTTTGCACGGAGATTTGGATGAGGAAGTTTACGTGATTCTACCTCAAGGATTGTATGTAGAGAATTCAATTCAAGTATGCCACTTTTAGAAATCTCTATATGGCTTAAAACAAAGCAGCCACCAATGATATGCATAATCAATAGGTTCTTTATTAAGCATTGGTTTTGTTCAATATCCTTAAGATCATTCTCTGTTTATGAAGAAAACTAGTTCTTCATTCATAACATTACTGGTATATGTGGACAATATCATACTGGCTGAAAATAGTATACACCACATGAACGAGGCAAAGCAATTTTTGAATGAGAACTTCAGAATCAAGGACCTAGGACAGTTAAACTTCTTCTTGGGTTTAGAAGTAACAAGAATAGAAAAATGAATCTACATAAATAAATGAAAATATGCTCTAAAATATATTAGCAGATAAAGGAATGCTTGCTACAAAACCGTTCTTTTCTCCTATGGTAAAAAACACGAAAACATTGCTTGAACATAATGGTTCAATCCATGAAGAAGAGTTATATCGCCGTGTCATAGAGAGGCTACTTTATCTTACGAACACTAGTCCCGATATAAACTACGGGGTTCAATTCCTAAGCCAATTTATGCAATCACCAAATAAACTTTATCACAAAGCCGACAACCAAGTCCTAAGATACATTAAATCATCCCTTACAAGTGTTTTCTTTTCCTATGAAAATAATATGCAGTTAAAGGCCTTCAACGATTCTGACTGGGCATCATGTGATTTCACATGAAAATCAACCATAGGTTATTGCATCTACATTGGAACATCTTTGATATCCTAGAAAATGAAGAAACAAAGCACTATTTCACATTTATCATCAGGAGATGAATACAGGACTTTGGCTAGAACATTTTGTGAGTTACAATGACTTACATTTCTCCTCCGTGATCTTCAAGTTGATATGGTGACACCAGCCAATCTATATTGTGACAATCAAGCTGTCAGGCACATAGCAATGAACCAAGTGTTTCATGAGAGAACTACACACATTGATAGAGATTGTCATGTGGTTAGGAAAAAATTATTACCTGTGTTATTTCATCTCCTTCCAATTAAAGGCACTGAACAATTAGCAAATGTATTTACGAAAGCTTTGGATCAATTTGACCATCTACAAGTTTGGAATGGTGAATCCATCTTTCAACACTTGAGGGGAGGCTATAACATCCGGTAGAACACAATCTTATTATTAAAATGAAAATTGTAACTTGCATTTGGGCACCTTCATAGTTTTTTAAATTCCCACTTTAGACATGACAAAAAGACTAAAATACCCTTGTTGGTGTAAAAGAATGTTAAAGGCAAAGGAGACATAGAGATGCTTCGTTAGTGCACAGTTCAAAGGTTTATGGAAGTGGAATTTGAGAGCAATCAAAAGTAGATATAGAGGGATTGCAGAGGTGGAAGAAGATTGTGATGGAGGGTGTAGATGCTGAGGAGGAAAGATTTGAGAAGTGTTGCATTCGCCATACACAATAAGTATTTTTGCTACACCTTCATTGCGGGTTGTAAAATCCTTTAACATAAAATTTTTTAAAACTAATTATGCAATTGAATTTAAATTTATTTAACATTGTGGGTTGTAAAACCCACAATTTATTTTCTTCTTAATTCCCCGTGAAAAACACAGGTAAAAGTAAAACTGAAGAACCGAAAAGAAACGGTGATCTTAATTGCACTTTACCCTAACTATTGCACAGATTTCTTCTGTTTTAGATTATTTTTAGTGAAAGGAGAATTATTTTTCTTCATTTTTAAATAGATGTGTTATTATTCTATTTTCCTTTTGCAACTTTTGGTACCGTGTTATATAATTCAGTAGTATACTTTGGTGGTTCGTTGCTTTGGTGTGTGGTGGTGCGTGTGTTGTGGAGGGGGGCAGCAGGAGGGGCTCACGATTTTATTGGGTAAGGTAGGTTTGGTGCAGCAGGAGGGGAGCAGCAATGGCAGAGGTGCAACAACGACGGACGTGGAAAAACGTTAAAGGTGCAGGAACGTTGGAGGTGCAGGATTGCCGGACTGTAAACGAAGGTGCGATGGTGGAGGTGGAAGAGATGTAATGAGTGAAAAAGGATGAAGTGTAAAATTAGATCTTAAAAAATTTTAAAAGAATAAAGTTCATAAAAACACATTTATTATAGAGATGCAGGAAGAATCATCTAACCCATATCATGTTATCCTTCATTTTTAACGTGAAATAAAGTATTATTTAAGGGACAGTGATACTTTCGTACTGTTAAAAGCATTTTACACTATTTCACGTCTAAAAATAATATTATTTTATTAAAAAATAATATTTTATTAATAAAAATAAGTGTGGGATGGGAGTAATTTTGCTATAATGATATTAAAATATCTTTATTCTTATTTAACATTGTTCATTTTCTACTCGTTCATGGCATTTTGTGAAATATTTATCAAATGATCAGTCATGAAATCTTATTAGGATTTTTTAGTTTGATATATCTCACATCACATTTGAACAATGTAACTTTTGTATCAATGTAGGAGTGTAAGGTAAAATCTTATTTTAATGATATTTTTGTTTGAATTTCTTGAAAAGTTAATTGCTTTAAAATAAAAATATAAATTTTATTTACATTTTAACAGTTCGTCGCTGTAGTTGTCCATTGAGCTATAGCTAACAACCCTTCCCCGTTGTATCCATCTTGCTCCTCACTGAATGCTCAGTTGTGCGTTTGGAGGGTACCTGTATTTCATGGAAAAAACCAATATTTTTATGTTTGATCCTGATTTTTGGTTTTATGGTACTATTGATTACCCTCCACATGCTGATGCTATGAATATGTAATAACAGAAATGTTTAAACATATTCATTCTCTGTAATAACAGTAAGCCCATTGTGTTTTCCTTAGCCTTCTCTGCAGCAGAAAAAAGAAGAAGAAGCAGAATTACATGTTCATAACAAAAACTTGATGAAATAACTAAATCAAGTTGAGGTGGGAGCTTTCAATCACTTGTACTACAATCATTTTCCGCAAATAGAATTGAAGGAAGCTCTAATTGGAAGGGACTGATATGATTTGCCATAACCAGGGATTGACACAACCTTGTTTGTAAGTACACATACGAGTACAAATAGACAATTTCTCCACGCTAAGAATTTTTCAAACTAGTGTAATTTAGTTATGAAATTTTTAAAATAATGCAAACTATTGTAATTAAATCGTATCATTATTGTATAATTTAAGATCATGTAAAATCTCTCAAAGAGAATACGAATTTAATTGATTGAATGAAATTGTGCAATAAAATTATGATTTTAATTAACTAATTAATTTACTAATTAACATCGTTACTGTAGTGCATCATTTGATAGTGATTAATCACTCTCTCTTCTGTTTGTTTTCTTAGATTGCATTGGTTGTATACATAAAATTAATTCAGTGAATTTTTATTGAATATATAATGATTGATATTAATTGTCATTAAATATTTGAAATTGATACGAAGTTAATTTGAATAGTTACAAGAAAAAAAGTTACCTCTTGTAATGTTGCGTAGAAGATGTATATAAGAGGTAGTTAAATAAAAAGATGATTTTTATATAATGAAAATGTAAATTATTTAAATTGGTTAGATTTTAAAATTTATTTATATCTTTTTTCCTTCTTAAAACTACTCCATCTCTCTTTTTTATATAAAAGTAACCTTTGCTATAATTTTATAAAAATTCTCAAACAACTTCTGCTCTTTATTTTTTTCTTTATAAAAATAATCATTTTTATAATTTAAAAAAAATAGTAAACATGAATAATATCATTTCTCAAGCAAAATATATATTAAAATCGGTTGGTAAATCAATTTAAAAATAGAATATGTACAGATTATCTCAGGGTGCATGAATAATTGGTTATATATTCATTTATAATTAATTTTTACTATAAATAAATACTAGAAATAAATATGCATCATTTCATTATAAAGAAACCCATAATATTATATATTATTTTAAATAAATATTTTTGAAATGAATGTTAAAATAGATTTTTTTCTTCTTAAATCTACTTTCTCTTTTCTTTTTTTATAAAAATAATCATTGTTGTAATTTAAAAAAAATAATAAACATGAATGATATCATTCTTCAAGCAAAATATATATTAAAAGAGGTTGCTAAACCAATTTAAAAGTAAAATATTTACATAATATTTCAAAGTACACAAACAAATAAATATATATATATATATATATATATTTATAATTAACTTTTGTCATAAATAAATACTAAACAAAATATATATTTTAATATATATTTTACTTGAAAAATGATATCATGTTTATTATTATTTTTAAATTACAACAATAATTATTTTATAAAAGAAAAAAAATAAAGAGCGAAATTAATTTTAAAAAGATAAAAATCTAAACAAATTTAAAAATTTTTATAAAAGAAAAAACAAATAGAAATAGTTTTTTATAAAGGAAAAAGATATAGATAAATTTGAGAATTTAAAAAAAAAGTAAAAGTAGTTTAAGAATTTTTATAACATTATAATAATATTTTTTATATAAAAAAAAGAAAACTGAAGTAATTTAAAGAATGAAAAAAAATATAAATAAGTTTTCACATCTAACTAGTTTAAATTATTTACATTTTGACTTGATAAAAATAATCTTTTTATTTAACTATTTTTACATGTATTTTCTTTACAATAGATTACTTTTCTTCATCAAAAAATAACTATTCAAATTAATTTCACGTTAATTTCAATTATTTAATAACAATTAATTTTAATCATTATATATTCAATAAAACAGCTCTATAAATTAATTTACACATGTGTCCGGCTCCATTCTCCTATCCTGGAGCAGAAACTCTTGTCACTTCAAACCCATACTGTGTTCTTAAAAAGTTTCTTACAATCACCGCCTAGTGGCCACACGCGCTACCCTCTGTGACGGTGTCCGGCAATAAAGGAGCCCTGTGGGTTTTGGCGTTCAAGATGAAATCTTTGGGAAAGAATCCGAGCATGAGTTGGGGTGAAATGAAGGTGAAGTAGGTGTAGGTGTTGAAGAGAGTGTTAAAGGGACACAAATTCGGAAAGAAGGACTTGAGATGATTCTCACACACACTTAAATTTAGCAATGGATCTAAATGTCATCAGAAACAATATTTCTCTCAAAACATCACCAGATAAGTGGTGTATGTTGGTGAATGAAAGAAGAATGGTTTGCACAAGAGGAGCATGAGATATTGCCATGAGAGTAGACAATTAATGCAACCCACACAAACAAATACAGTTTTGAATAGTGATGAACTCTAATGGGTTTTCACAGAATCCAGAGGTTACCTACACTGTGTGACGCAGGGAGAAAGAAAGAATGAGCTGTCAATTCTTGGTTTCTTGATTGCACTCCACATTCTTCAATTTCTTATGCTTTCCCCTACTCTTTAGTTTATACTGTAAGTGGCCTACATTTTCTTTAAATATTTTAAACTGTTTTTACTGTGTAATGCACTTAAAAATAGCATAATATCTGATTTTTTTAAAAATAATAATAAGATAATCTGTATTATTTTTATAAAATCTATTAACAAAATTTTTCTTATCCTTTTCTTGAATTATAGAAGTTTTATATGATATACTTCCTATTGTATAAAAATTACGAATACACCTTTAAATTTTATAATAAATTAAATTTTTTTAAGAAAATATAAATGGCAACATAAAATCCATTGATCACACATGGATTAATCAAGTATTTGTAAATACACTATATTAGTTTGCAAGAAACTCTACTCATAAATAGGTGTTTTTCTCAACCTATCTATAAAAAGTACCAAACTCATAAATGCAAAGCCAGTGCAACATAGTCACATGCAATCTAAAAAATTATCCTAAGTTTCTCAAACAAAACACATAAATACACCTTAAGACATATATAGGCTTCCCAACCTTAAGATTGCCTGTACCAAAAAGATATTTGAATACAACTTACATAAATCTACTACCACGCGACAGCTGCCTGCGGCATCAAAACTAACAAAACCGGCAAAATACTTTGGCTAATACAACCGAACTCTCCGAATTATGATACCAGCCACAATGGAGACGATCCAAAGCCCTCTTTAATTTTCCCTGCATAAAAAATCAGTACCTGCAACTTATACAGCAACACAGAAAATAATGTTTGTGCTCCCACGGTATGAATTTGTTTCCCACAATTATTTCTATCAATTTTGTTAAAGAAACATTTTAAATAAAGGATCCATACACCAATCGGAATAACAAAACTTGACTTTTTTAAATTTAGTTTTTATAATAATCCAGGAGTTTACTTGTAATAAACCAAATACCAAAAAAAATCAAATAATGACTAATCACACCACCCTCTTCACACCGACCCCTTTCTCAAACACTCCTAGTTGTTGTAAAACTCAAAGTGTTTTATAGCACTACAATAATGACTAATCACACCACGCTCTTCACACCGACCCCTTTCTCAAACATCCCTAGTTTTTGTAAAACTCATAAAGTGTTTTATAGATGCACAAATTGTACACAAAACCATTTATCATACAACTGTCAAATTTGATTAACTACATCACAACTAAAGAATAGATGACATGCAGTTTCCCTTATGTTATTGTAAAACCGCACAAAGGGTTGTCCAAATTAACATCAAATTTAACCAGCCTATCAATAGTATGCAGGTTATCATGAAAGACTCTCTGGCCACATAACATTGTGGTAGGAGTACTCTTGAGTTTCTACAGTTTTTGAAATATCTCACCTTGTTTCCTTCGTTATTGTTGACCAACTTAAAATGTGCATCTTTCACAATATATACCATGTCTTCCTTTCCACACCCACACATCATCTAACGTTATATTAGGATTAAAGTGTTGTAAGATTTGTGAAAACTCCTCTATTAATGTTTTTTCTCACTCAAACCATTTCCTTTTCCAACCAAGTTTCCATTCCTATCCATTGTTCTTCCACACCTCTAACTGATCTAATTTAAGTCGTCATCCTTTTCTTTGCAAACAATATTCTTAAATTCTTCCATCACCTAGACTCTCTGCAATTGTTACTGTTGCTGTAAATACTTAAAGATCTCCAAGAGCCATACTTAGAGACTAAAATATCATTCCAGTGTCCCTTGTCTTCCAACCCCAACCTCCACTTCCACTTGCCTAATCGTGTTGTATTGAAGCTTTCAATATCCTTTACCCCTAGACCTCCACAGTTCTTATTTTTACAAACAGTTTTTCAGCTAACCCATGCTATTTTCTTTCTATCAAACCCCAACCCCATAAAAATTGTGGTTGAATCTTATTAAATTCATTACACACAACTTTAGGAATATTGAACAGTGATAACAAATAAAGGCACATAGAAGATATAATTGCCTTTATCAAAGTTACTCTTCCAGTCATGAAAATCGTCTTCCCCTTCCACCTATACAACTTTTTCTTAACCATATCTAACATCCTTTTCCAGAATATAGTTCTATTATGGATTCTACCTATATGCATCCCGAAGGTACTTAAATGGTAATTTCATTAATTTATAATTCAACATAGTTGCATGTCTATGCACATTAACAGAATTCACCCCTATCCCTCTTAATGAACTTTTGTACTAGTTAACTTTAAGTCCCAACTCACTCCTATCCTCTTAATGAACTTTTGTGCTAGTTAACTTTAAGTCTCGAAGCAACCTCAGAACATACATTTCATTTCAGGATATTCTTAATGGTAATAATATTGTGAACGTGATCTTCACAAAAAGGATAATGTCATCGACATACTATAACATACTAATGACAACCTCATTCCTACCAACTTTGACCCCCTCAAATAGCCATTTTCTTTCCCCTTCCTTCACAGCCCCTAATAGGCCTGCAATAAAAAATAGAAAGGGTGTTAGGGAATCTCTTTGTCTTATTTCCTTGTGTGGTTTGAACTCAATAGTTGGGTTGTCATTCACTAAAATTGACACTATTGAGGATTCTAAACACCCTCTTGATCCATTTAACCCATTTTGCATACAAATCTAACTTTTCCACCATATACACTAAATATTCCCAATCTACTGAATCAATTGTTTTTTCAAAATCAGTTTTAAATATAATACAAGACTTATTAGTGCACTTAGCTTCATCAATGGTCTCATTAACTACCACAACACTATCCAACATAACTCTATTTGTCAAAAAAGATGATTGTTTTGAGTCAATAATTTAAGAAAGTGTGTTTGATTCTCACTCTATTTTAGAACAAGTTATATTACCGGGATTAAACAAGCACATAATATATAAAAATTAATCCTGTGCAAATGTTTAGAGTGGAAGATGACAAATACTAATTAATCGTATTATTAATGACATGATAATGATAACCAAAAATAATCATAACGATGATAATAAATAAGAATAATGACAAAAGCAATAATAATAAAAAATAATGATAATTGCAATAAAAATAATTTTAAAATCAATAGTGTAAAAATAATCATAACACATAGCTGTACTAGGAGGGTTATATAATGATACTGAGAAAGAAGATCATAATGATGATAAAATTTTATTATAATAAATAAATATTATGAAAATATTTTACCAATAAATAAAATAATATTTGATTTTTATAATGATAATGGGGATGATTATATAATTTTTAAACTTTAAAAAAATTAATTGATTATTTACGAAAGTTTTGAATATTATGAGAAGTAGTTAAAATCTTATTTCACAACAAAAAGCATCCTTCATTTATAAATTGTTTTTAACTTGAGTTCTATTTTCTTTTATTAACTATAAAATTTCATTATATTATGATTAGAGTAGAATAAATACACAAAATTATTTTTAATTATATATTAATTTTTTCTTGATATTAAAGATAAGGTACATTATAATTCTTTAAGCTAAATAGATAAATTTTTTCGAGATTGTAAAAACAAATATTTTATAAAAGACTCATTTTTAAAAGAAAGGATATAAAATGAATGTTTTTTTTCATTGAGAGGCTAAATTTTATAACAATAAAAAATTTATAAATATAACTTTTTTTTTTCTATGTCATCTAATGTATAGTCTTTTGTTAAATACTTAGAAGCTAAAAAAAAATAAAGAATTATATATATTTATTTTCAATGTATTTACATTTGTTGATTTAATAAACATTTAAACATGAAAGTATTTTTATTTATAAAAATGATAAAAAGATTTTTTTTTACCCGATACTTTTGTTTTGCCATTTGTAAAAGGCTAAAAATTTATTAAAAGAATATGAAAAATATATGAATATAGTAATATATTATATTGACATACTATTTTAGTGTTTTTATATAAGTGGTACAAATTTACTTCGAAAATACATATTTTGGTAAATTTTAAAAACTTAAAAATTTGGATAAATTTTAAAATAGAAGTCGTGCTTCTGAAAACAATTTCAGACTAAGGAATTTTATCTAGTTTCTATCATTTTAGTATAATTTCTATCATTTTAGTGAAAAGTCCTATTTTTTTTCCTTTATATAAGTGAACTACGATTAAAAGTTTGGAGTAGAGAAAATGATTATGATCAAGAATGAGTTTAGTTACATATTTTATGTTTTTTATTTTCAAGAGATTAACCAATATCTTCTATTTATCTTTAGGTATTCCTTTAACACTAGATACTCCCTTCAAGCTAAATGATAATAACATTAAGGATATTTTTAAATGTGTCTTTTAACAGTTAAGACAATTTTTTTTTTTCTTTTGTGAAATTGAGCTAACAAATAAAGCTTAAATTATGTTAATCCTAATTAAAAACTCGAGAATGTAACAACTCATTTTAACAATTTTTCTTCGAAATGAAGACGTATATTTTTTTTAACAGCAAAAAATAAATGAATAATAAAGGAAGTACTTTAGGGGTGCTTCAACCCTTATACACAATACTGTGTCAAGAAATAAGTGTCTAAGAAATTAATTCACCTTTCTAGACATACTTAAGAACTTCTCTTGAGGATACCAAAAAGCAGGAAGAAACATAAACAAATAAAATCCACACAAGAAACTGAAACCTCCAAAGAATTATAGAATGTTGAGCAAGGTCTCACAACTCCCTAATCACTTCACCTGCAAAACCTGACCATTCTTAGACTTTCATTACAAATCTCACCTTACTAACATGAAAATCTAGGCCATAGCATGTAAGCACACCATCGAAGATAAGTGCCAATCTGAGTAAGAAAAAGTGGTTCTCTTCAATTTTAACTTAAACCAGAGCCAAACCTTTAATTGAGCTAGACAAAATATTTCTTCAGTATCCACAAACCCACCTTTAAAAACCACCTTATTTCTAAAATTCCATATCTCTGAAACAATAGCCACCAACATCCCTTTCCACACTCTATTAACTCTCTGCCTTTGACTCAATAAACAGTAGCTCTAAAAATTAACAAATGTAGACTCATGTCTAACAACAACGTTCCCTACCCACCTGCCACACATATCCCATACTTGTCTTGCCACTTTACAGGTTTTAAAAAGATGTTTAGCAGTTTCAACATGTTCTTGGCACAAAGGGCACTACACACTCCCTAGCTGAACGTTCTGGCTAGGTTGGATCTAGTTGGCAACCTATCCAAAAGTAACCTCCAAGCACACACTAACGCTCAAGGAGCAACTTTTAAAGACCATAATACCTGAAAAGTATCTGAATTCTACATTAGATCCTCACAATTCAAGATACTGTACTGTATACTCTTGAAGATCCTCCTCCAGCCAAACCAACCTGTCTTGACCCCTCACCTCCCACCATTAGAAATCATGGCTATTATTTGTTTTTCTAAATTCTTTTCCCATTCAAACCTCTCCCTACGTCAACTAAGATTTTAAGTTGTACATCGAGAAGACCTATTATCCTCCCATTCTGCAAGATCTCTTACCAAACAATCTTTATTTTGAGAAATTGAATACAACATTGGAAAATTTTCTTTAAGAGCAAGACCATCTACCCACCTGTCTTCCCAAAATTTAACACACTTCCCATCCCCAACTCTCCACTGAAATCTACAATCAAACCAATTTCTTTGTAAACCGTTACTACAAACCCTTTTCAAATCCTTTCACCACAAAGACTCTTTTCTATGGAATTAAGTATCACCCATATAACTCCAGTTGTCATACCTAGCTTCTCATATATCTCTCCACAAACCCTCATCCGACACCCCTTGACAATTATATTTTTGAAATTATGAATTTCAAGAAAAAAAAATCAAAATTTCAAAATCTTCTAAAAGAAATACTATATTGGAGTTATAATGTCGTGTTGTCTTGGGTAATTAAAGTAGATAAAGTTTAAATGTAAGTTTTAAGAGATGGGCAAATTGTTGTTTAACTCCGATCATCACATCATCATTTGTTAAAACCTGAAATATTAATAAAATTAACAGCAAATGAAGATAAGCACACATAATATATATTTTATCAGCATAAGCACACATAAGAAATACCCTCAATATTTTGGTGACACAGTTCATCAGTTCACCTACACTCAGTATAATATTCATGACCGTTCATATTTTTAATCTCACACGTTACATGATATAAATAATGATGTATTTCTTTTTTTCTTCTTTTTCTTTTTTTTTTTATCGACTCATCATCAACCAGGTAGAATAACACATTTTTTTTAATTTTTATTAAAACACAATCATACAAAGTAAAATAAGAAAACAATCATGTTCATCTACTCTTTGTGCCTTCCCTCTTCTTAATTACTGTAGCATTGGAGTCCGCAACCCAGACTCAATCTGGACAAATTATAAAAACAATTACTATACTTTCATAAAAAGTGATTAAGAAAAAGAATATGAAATTAATTATATAGGAAGTAGAAGTAGAATTATAGCGAATATCATACTATACATGAGTCTAGTAACAAATATCAACTTAAACATATATTAATAAAACATAAAATGGCAGTAATATAAAATTGCTTACGTTATCAGACATAACTACCACTGTAAAAAACTGCTTCTAATTAATCATCCGCATACAGCAGATGATAGTATCACGTTTGATTTGGATCCTTTTGAATTACTTGCTTGATTTAACTTTAGGTCGATCTACGCATTGGTTTGGCCTGAAAAGAATAATGTTAAATCAAATAAGATATAAGATGAGATTACAGTTCTTCCATCAGTAGTTGGCAATTATTTTGATACTTAAATTATAGCTTTATCACATTAACTTAAAATTATAATTAAAAAAATATTAATTTAATTTTTGAAATGTCTAATATATGCAATTATATGCATATCAAAATTGATCAAATGTATAATAATAAGTATTTGAATTCCTAGCAGTGACTCTTAAAGAAGTGAGTCATCACAAATATTACTTAATATGTAATTGGAAGACTCATGATACAAAAAGCAACTAAATAAATATATTTTTATGATTGGATATAAGTTTAAGAGTTGAACTGCAATGTTAACCTTTATTCATAACATAAAAAGAGCACATAAACTACTAACATGTAATGAAATTCAACCAAAATCAAATGTTTTGCATGTAGGAATAACTATATAAAATTCAGGACTTGTAAATATCTTTAGAATGATTAATTTGTACTCATCAAATTCAATTATATCCAACTTCTCCTGAGATCCTTGTTGCAACTAAAAACAACACAAACAAAAGAATTTGGGATATACAGTTACTTCATATATTGAATTTTAAAAATGAAAATGATCAACCTCGATCAAAATATAAAATTTAAAATATGTCTTAACAGATTCTATAGAGCCATGATTTTGTTGAACATCCAAGTCTTCTTGTCACTTATTTAAAAACTTATATCCTAGTCATCCTTACTTTGCAATTATTGCTTGATTCCAAAATATTACACATTATGGACTCATCTATATAAACATTTTGCACTTGTTTATATGTTGGTGTACCTTTAACAGAGAAAAGTAGTATTCATTTTTTAAGTTAGAACAAATATACCTTTATAAATTTCTTGACTCATGAAGAAATTAAATTAATAGAGTATGGTCCTAGGACAAATATTTAATTTTCAAGTTTTGAACTATGCTGGTTTAGAAGATAATTTATGCTCCACAAAAGACTTATATAGCCAAATCAGATAAATGTTATCATATTATGTCAATATTTAACATTAAGAATGAACAACTTTTTAACAAATATAATAACTAACCCCAAAACACAAATTTTGATAAAAAAAACACAAACCCTAAATTATACAAAAAAAATTATAACCAAATTCGAAATTGAAACCCTAAATTAGGTGAATGAAAGAAGAGAAATTGGGGACATGATCAAACCAATGAGAAAGATCGAGATTGAGAGACTCACCAGAGACGACGGAGAGCTCAGATGACAAATAATAACCACGATGAGGAGAGGATGGCCGACCGAAGAGTGGGGGAGATGAGATGAAAATGTTGAGAGAGTGAGGTAGTACAACAGGAAGGGTAATTATTTTTAATTTCAATACCTTTAATCTTTTGTTTGTGAGGGGAAAGTCTAATTTTTGTAAGAGGAGGAAGCCTACAATTTTACCTTTAATGTTTTAATTTTAGGAGCGTGAGAATAGGGTACATCCAGAACATGTGGTTTTGACTATAATTTATATAGACTATATTTTTTTCAATTTTAGAGTACACTTTTTAAATGTGGCCCTATTTATTTTATTAAGGTACAAGAGAAAACTGTGACTTAAAATGTCCATAACTCAAAAGTGTGACCTATAAGAAAAATAAACCACACTTCTAAAGGTGTGACCTTTTCTACTTTTAGGCCACATTTATTAGTCTGTGTATTGTCTAAAGTGATAAATGTTGTAATGTAATTCCTATTAATTTTAAGCAATCATTTTTTTTTTAGTTTAGGAATCTAACTAAATAAATATTGATTTAAAAATTCAACTTTCATATTAATAAAAGCTTGATGAATGAGACTAAATTAAAGTAACATTTTTTATATTAATTTTTAATTTTTATATTTATTTGTTTATTTCACTTAAAACATTAAGTTTTCTTTTTTACTTTTATATAAGGTCTGACTTTATTATTTTTATTTTTTACATCTGATAAAAATGATATTTTTAATATTTTCTTAAATAAGATATTATTATTATTATTATTATAATTATTATTATTACTTTCATACTTTTAGATTATTTAAATGTTTATTTTATTATTTAAAGATCTTACTTAAATCCATTACAATTGATTTGTGGTAAGTTTGTGTCACTTTTAATTTTTTTTTTTAATTACAGACTGTATTTTATCTCTATTTTTACGTTTCTTTATATATCATATATTTATTTAAAATGTGTTATTTCTTCATTATTTTAAATTTGAATATAAATATTATAGAATATGGTATAAGATTAATAATAAATATTCATTATGATAAGTATATAACAATTCAAAACATTACATTAAGACATTAAATTAGCATTCATAACAGCTAAATTACAATGTTATTAGTTATCAGAGTTCATTGGATGTGGAATCCAAATCCTACCTTATTAGTTAAATAAGTTAGATTTTATTTATTAACAGCATCGGTTAATATTTATTTTTTTAGTGAAATAAAATAAATACAGTTTTAACAATTTATTAATAAATAAAGATTAGAAGAATTTAAAATTAATTACAATATATTTTATCAGTAAAAAAATTTAACACATGTTAAAATATTATATAAAAATATTTGATTCTTTATATTTATGAGTTATTTCAATTAATAATTTTACCGTTTTGTTTAGTGTAACCTGACTTGTAAGCATAGTCACTTTTTCCTCCGCTTGAGAATGACTGGTGTCAACCCATTGAATCTGGGAGATTTGCTCCATATATCTAGCATGAGTACATTAAGTAAAATTTAATTTAATTGCTATGGTTAATGGGCCATTGTTTCAATCCACCAGTTTATCATAATTTATGTTAAATATGTGAAAATTAACTGAAAATAATTTCTCAAAGAAAAATGTAATAACATCACAGTAATTAAAGCCTTATTTAGTAATTTTCAACCTTATTTAAAAGAAATAAAAACAACTTAAGATACTACTCAATTAGTCTAAATTTGGGAGTTATTAAAATTTATCTTGGATATACAAAATTTTAACTTGAAAAACACATTTTGTCTTGTTTTTCTCTTTCTTACTAATAAGTATGACAAAGACCCAAGAGTCAAACTCATAACTAATCAATATTGACCCATCCTAATTAAAGAAGTTATTTTTTGCGGAGGACTCCTACCATACACTATACACAATGTCCATCATAGGAATTACTGACACATGTATTATTAAATCTTCAATAAAACAACACGTACCTTTTTCAGCTGAAATTCCTTCATCAGTGTAGAGTTGAGATCAGTTTCCAATAGAATATCCTCTTCTTCATCAATTGTTACTTGCAACAACTTGGCTGCCTTTAGAGTACCTGCACATAAACTTACCATCTCGTTGCAGACTGTTATTGACAATTCCTCTAATAATGGGAAACTTAAACTCCCTCTGTAGAACCTTGTCAGTTTTTTTAAATTTTCAAGATTCAAGCTCCTGAGCCTTGGAAACATTATCTGATCCTCATCTGATTCCTCCTTAGACACTATCTCTTCAATTGATTTACACTTTTTTATCTCCATTCTTTGAAGTTGACCCAAACTTCTGGCTGTTGAGGATGTGAACAAATATGATAAGCTAGGGCAATTGTTTACTTTCAAACATGTGAGCTGCGGAAATATTATCTCATCCTCATCTGATTCCTCCTTAGATACTATCTCTTCAATTGATTCACACTCTTTTATTTCCATTCTTTGGAGTTGAGTCAAACTTTTGGCTGTTGAGGATGTGAACAAATATGGCAGGCTATCACAACTTTCTACTTTCAAACATGTCAGATTGGAGAAAGGCAATCTCCATGCTACCAACTCTGGGAGGGACTCCAAGTATAATTCTTTGAGCTGTAAGAGGAGTTCACTGTAATCCACATTATTAGGACTTTCACAACACAACATCTCCTTCAAGGAACCATCACAAACCACAAGCTTCTCTATATTCGGAACCTGTTCTAGAATTTCATATTCAAATCCATCCGTTCCAAGGCAAAGACTAAGAACTTTTAAATTTTCTAAGAGGCTTCTCTCAAATTCTTCTTGCATAATCATTTTCACTCCATTCTTCCCCAGAGATAGGCACTGTAATAACCAAGAAAAACACATGCAAAATTGTTAGGACTGTTAAAGACATAAGCTCTCTTAAATTTTCATGCCAAAAGATACCTGATAATTAGTGACCAATTACTATTTCGATAAACTACGTGCAAAAATGTGAATTTTAAAAAGGAAACTTTTTGCTTACAAACCGGAAAAAGAAATGAACCACACTATCTACTACTAAGGTGGACATTGTGATGCCGTATCTGCCTGAATAAAATTTATTTTTTGTTCACGAAAAAAGAAATTGTTTTTGTGTTTAAAATTTAAGATGGAAAGTGTTTAGTTTTATCTTCTCAAAGCTAACTCTCCTGTCACATTATATATGTATGTATATACACTTTGCAATATTCAATTTGTAGACTCTGATCCTTTTACGAAACAAGGAGAAAGTGAAGTGACCATAATACCTTTTCAATACGAAGATGATCCTCGGTATCTGATTCCAGATGCGTATAAATGTAAGACTTGACAGAATAGTAAAAATACTTGAAGTTTGGCAAAGCCCGTAATTTCAATGATCTCACAGAGGGACAGGGGAACGTAAGTTTTAGACTTGGATCAGTATTATCCTCTGCAACAATAGTTATCAATCCCTCACAATCTTTCACCTCTAGATTTTCAAGTTCCACAACATTTCTGGCTACTGATGCCGGAAACACACTTGTAAGGCCTTCACATTTCTTAACATTTACTTCTTGTAAATCGTGCATGCTTAGAATTTGATGAGGATCTTCATTCCAAATATTCTTCAGATTTGGCAGGTTGGATAAAGTCAATTTCTTCAGAGGAAAAGTAATTAATGTGCCTTGTGTTACATCAAATATGGTTTTCACATAATCACAGTATCGAACTTCCAATGCTTCCAATTTGAGTAATAAAGGAAATAAATGGAATGGTAAGACTGCATCTGATAAGAACCGACAGCCGAAGACAATCAATGTGGCCAACTTACTGAAAGAGAAGTCGGGAATATGCAGTGAACTATGCCATATTTCTTCTAGTCCTGGCGCACTACAGAGATCAACCGGTGAATACCTTAGCGTCTACATGCAAAAGAATAAATAAAAATATGAAATTAATTATCGATTGCAAGAGTTAACAAGAATTGTTTTTTTCTTTTATTTTTTTTATATTAGTACGTTACAAATATGAAATATATCCACTAATTTTATTAAGAATATTTTTTTTTTAAAGTACATCGGTTGACAATATCTGAACCATTTTTTTTTTACGGAATCACGTTTTCTAATTTACATAAAAATTGCTACAATTCAGTTTAGCTATCATAACATAAAAGTTGGTTCAACCGCTATAACCTATTTGGGACAATAGTTAAAATATTTAAAAAATAAAAATAAAAGTTACTTTTATGAATTTGAAAATTTATGATTTATTATTATTTTAAACAATGTTATTTTTTCCTTTCATCTTAATAAGTAACTTTTTATATCAAAAGTGAGTTTTTGGTTGAGCGTGTTCAACCGAGTCCTAGTGAAAATAGAGTAAGACAATTCTATCACATTTAGTTGATTGTGAATAGAGTAGCAATATAATTTAGTTGATTGTGAATAGCATTAATGTAGTACCATTTAATATATTATCATTTCACTCTAATGTCATATATCCTCATTCATGACAAACACTTTGTTTATTTTATTTTTACATTATTTAAGTATAATACTTTTAATTATTTCCAAAATTTTGATTATAATTATTAATGAAATTGTAAATAAAGAGTATAATTGTGAGTTCAAATTATAAATACAGAGAATAAATTTTAATTAGAAGTTTCAGAGAAAATTGTAAAATTTAAAATTACTCGTAGTAGTTCAAAAATATGCAGAGTAATCAACTTTAGAAACTTTAAAACAACTTTATGTATTTACTAAATTATATACAACCAACTATTCTTTCATAAATACTTTTAGGAAGAAATATACAAAATAAATATAAGAAAAATATAAGAAAAGTATACATAATTTTACTGTAAAAATATTATGATTGAATAATGATATAACTTTAACTTTACTAGTAAATAAACTATTATTAATTTTTTTTCTATATATGCGTTGCTTGAACTTTATTTATTTATTTTTTTATCATCAATAAAAAATATATTAAATATAAGTAATAAAGTTAGTCAACCTATACATCTTATCCCACTAGAAAACAATAGTAAATACTTCCACAACACCACGTCTAAGACTATGGCATGACAATATAAGTTGTTTGCACTTTATAAAAACACATTTTTGAAATTTTTATCGGAGGCAGTAAATTGTTATTCAAAATTAAAATAAATATATCGGCGTCCCACGAACCAGAGCTAGACTTTTGACATTAAATAGAAAGGAAAGTAAAAATAATTTAACATTTTTAATTTGGGAATTAATAAAGTCATAAATTCAATGACCATTTTAGAGTCAGTGTACCACAAGTATCATAACACTGTTTAATTAAAAACATTAAACATTAAACGCGTACCTTTTTTAGAAATTCCTTCAACATAGCAGAGTTGATATCAGTTTCAAATGGAAAATTCTCTTCCTCATTAATTGTTACTTGAGACAACTTGCCTGCCTCTACAGTACCTGCACATAAACTTACCATTTTTTCGCAATCTGTTATTAACAATTCCTCCAATAATGGGAAACTTAAACTCCCTCTGTAGAACTTTCTCAGATTTTCTAAACTTTCGAGTTTCAAACAAGTGAGCTGCGAAAATATTATCTGATCCTCATTTGATTCCTGCCCCTCCTCCTTAGACACTATCACTTCAATTGATCAACAGTTTATTATCTCCATTCTTTGGAGTTTAGCCAAACTTTTGGCGGTTGAGGATGTGAACAAATATGACAACTTATGACAACTTTCTACTTTTAAACATATCAGATTTGAGAAAGACACTGTGCATGTTACCAAGTTTTCTAAAGAGGAACAGTTAACGACTTCAAAGGTTTCTAGATTTCTGACAAAGCTCTCGGTCCAAGAGTTCTCTAATCCAATGGAAACCAACTCTTGGAGGGACTCCAAGCGTAATTCTTTCATCTGTAATAAATGTTCATTATTATCGGGTTGTTGAAGGCAGAAAATCACCTCAAAGGAACTGTTATACACCACAAGCTTCTTTACATTTGGGAGCTGTTGTAGAAATCCATATTCCGGAAATTCATCACACTCAATATGAAAGTAGAGAGTGAGAACTTTTAAGCTGTGTAAGAGGTTTCTCTGAAATTCTCCTCCCAAAATCATCTCTACTCCATTTTGCCCCAGTAACAAACACTTGAATAACTGAGGAAAAAGCACAAGCAAAAGCAGGTTATGATAATTAGAGATCCATATCTTTTGCATACAATCACATAAATAACCTTTTGTTCCTAATAAGTTATCCTTCATACATTATACGGGAAAGTTTTATATTTTAATTTTCAAATTATTTCATACTATTCATATTGAACAATCACAAACAACTGAAGAAACTGATGATTCCATATTCAATTTATAGTGAAGGAGAAAGTGGTAGAACAATAGTACGTACCCTTTCAGACTTGAGTAAGCAGTAGTAAAAATACTTGAATTTGGGCAAACCCCGTAGTTCCAATGATCTCACACAGGGACAGGGAAACTTAACCTCTAGGCTTCGATCTGTATTGTCCTCTGTAACAATAGTTATTAATCCTTGACAGTCTTCCACCACTAGATTTTCAAGTTCCTTAATATCTCTGGCTACTGATGTTGGAAACACGCTTGAAAGGCCTTCACATTCCTTAACATGTACTTGTTGTAGATGGTGCATGCTTAGAATTCCATGAGGATCTTCATTCCAAATATTCTTCAGATTTGGCAAATTGGATAAAGTCAATGTCTTCAGAGGAAAAGTGAATGATGTGCCTTTTGTTGTACATTTGACATCAAAGATGGCTTTTAGAGAACGAGAGTATCCAACTTGCAACGTTTCCAAGTTAGTTAAGAAAGGAAGTAAATTGAGTGGTAGAAGTACATCTGAGAAAAACTGGAAACCATCTAGAGTGAGAGAATGTAAGAGACCGAAGCAGGAGTTTGGGATGGGCCGTGACCTAAGACATAGCTCTTTTATATCTCTCTCACTTAAATTTGATATACTCTCCTGCAAAACAAATTACTCTTACATATTTTCATAATATGATGAAAACATGAAAATAAGAAGAAAAAAAGTAACAAATCATTATAATAAAATAAAATAAAAACGAGGACCTACAAAAATTTCTTAATTAGTTAACAGGTAACCTTATTATGAAAATAAATTGAAGAATTAATTTCATTTCAATATGCGATGATAAGATTTGCAAGAGAACTAAAGATGTTTAAAATGAGGATGTATGCCTTCTAAACTATTTAACTAAGTTTGTCAATAAGCTTCCGTTAAAAGTTTTCGAGCTTATCTGTCGTTCTAGTCAAGAAGTATGAACATCTTAACTTAGAGCATTCCTTGTGTATATTTTCTTTATAATAGATGGAGAGAATCTTATTTATATTTATTTAACTATAATTATGGGACCTTGCTCTTATTTTTCCGCTTCTAATTTTGTTGTGATTGTTTCTTTCCAAAGAGATGATGTGTATGAGATATACTTAATGGTCCAGGTTCAAATATCGTTTATATTTATTAACAGATATATTCTCCTAAACAGAATAATTACTAGGATTTGTTATGGAAGAGGATATAATTACCTAGGTGGTTAGGATTTCCAATTGTAATGTCAGTATCCGTATAACCATTCAAATAGGTTGATATTCTCTTCTTGAGTGTATGCTAGGGGACTAAAGTGATCGAGACCTACTAGTATAAAACCCTCAAGTCCAAGCTAAGAGGCAGAAGTGACATCTTATTACACTAGTAGAAAAAACACATTCTATGGCAGGATATCATCGCGGTTAAGAAGGAACAACAATTAAAAATAACGCGGTGACATTTTTGAAATTAAGTATAACCATACCACCGTGATTGTCTACAACAACCGCAATTGTATTAACGTTACAGGAGATACTACCGTGGTTGGAGCAAGAACCACGATGGTAAGGCACACAAATATTTAAAATTGAAAAATTGAAGGGAGATATCATTGTGGTTGTTTAAACAACCACACTGGTATCTGTCAAATAATTTTTAAATTATTTTGTAGGGAGATACAAGGGCGGTTGTTTAAACAACCACGATGGTATGTGGGATACGAGCGCGGTTCCCACTAACAACCGCGCTCGTATCCATTGTTTTAAGGAACCCACCCAGTTTTGCGTGTTTACACTGCAGCAAACCCTTACAAACCCTAAACTCTTACAAACCCATTCGTTATTCCATCTTCTTCTTCATCCTTCCATTCTCAATGGAGGCGTGTCCTTCCTCCAACGGGAACACGGTGGACAGGTTCTATGCGGTGGTGAGCAGGGGCATGGAGGAGCTGGAGCGGAACGGGAACACGGTGGGCGGCTTCTACGCGGTTTCTACAACAACAATGCCATATCCCTCTCCTTCCTCCAACACCTCCTCTTTCTCCTCCAATCCTTCCACACGCACCTCACGCTCCTCGTCCACACCCTCCACCTCCCCCTCGGCGACAAGTGGCTCGACGAGTACATGGATGAAACCTCCAAGCTCCGGGAAACCTCTCACCTCCACAAAAGTGCCCTCTCCAACTTCGAACCCTTCTACTCTACCGGCTTCTCCCTCGCCTCCTCCCTCCACGACTCCTTCCCACACCTCTCCCCATAGGTCCCCTCTCTTTCTCAATTCACCTTCCACGCCTTACTTTCCTTAATTCCTTCCAATTTCACCTTCAAACCCACGTTTTTAACTCTCTTTAGGGTCTAGAATCAATTGCTAGTCGGAGATGTCGGAGTTGGCGGTGGAAGGGTGCGAGGGGGTTGTTTGTTTCTAGGGTCGGCGGTGATGGTATCAGCAACTCGGATACGATAGAGAGTGGCGGCGGAGATGGGGAGTGCGGGGTTGGGGATATTGTTGTACGAGTTCAGGGCAAGGGTGGCGGTGGAGGAGCTGAGAGGGGAGTTGGAGATACCACCGCGGTTGTTTCCAGAACCCCAGTGGTATGTTATACTTTTCATCGCGGCTATACAACTGCAATGGTAGCTTAAGTATTTTTTTATCGCGGTTGAATCTACTGCGGTTCTAGAACCGTGATTGTAAGCCTTATAGAACCGCGCTGGTATGTATTTTTTTTACTAGTGTTACACAACCCCAACCTTGTCCTTAACCTAAGAGGCTAAAGCAATCAATTATATGGCCTTTCTTCTTAGTGTTGATTGAACTTGTTGTAAATGCTAACATGCATCCTCAGATCAAATATTGTGGTTCTTGACTTTTCCTCCACTTGTCTATTCTTCGTTTATATGAAAATTCCCTTTTTTTTATTGGGGATTACGCAACCCTTATTCTTTTGTCATCATTCCTAATTTCTCATTATCACTTGATTTTCCCCTTTTTGTTTCTCCCTTCATATTGCATTTCCTTTATCTCTTAATGCTTTCTTATTTTGCATTCTAGGTAGATGGTCTCCTCTAAGTCTCTACATAGAAATGCAGTCTTAATGTCCATTTGTTCCAGCTTAAGGTTAAACTCAATAGCCACGGTTAATAACATCTTAATAGATCAGTGCTTTATTGTGGAGATCTCACATCGACTAGAAATAGGACCTTTCAATGGTATATAAGTGGATGTAAACCTCACCTTACAAGTAAGTTTTGTAAGTTGAGTTAGGCGAGATTTCACTTTTTAAACTCTGATTTATATATTTATTTATTCTTATTTTTGTTGTTGCTCTTCTTCCTTCACTCTTTGTTCTTCTAGTGTTCTAGAATGGTTGAAGATCAACTTGCATAGAGATATCTTCATCTGAATGAAAACCCAACTTCTCCTCTAGTCTCACCAATCTACCAATTACTACTCGTGGAGAAGATACATGATCGTCGCACTTAGTGCCTGGAACAAGGTTAAGTTTATCAATGGTATTTAACTCAACTTGATAAAGTCGATCCTATGGGGTTGCTTCAACAATATAGTCGTTTTCAGGCTTGTTCATTTTGTTTCTATTCAAATTCGTCAAAGCATTATATGTATGGAAAAAACCCAACACATGTGGATTGATTTAAAGACAAGGTATTTTCAAGGGGATATTTCTCTAGTGTCCGACTTTTGAACGCAAGCAAACAACTCTTCATGTTATTTGGTACCTAAAGAACCCCTGGAAATGGTGGTTTCTTCTATAATAACAGTGTTATTCAAATAAAAGCCTATAACGATTCCGATTGGGCTAATTGCCCTCAACCTCAAAAATCCATTACTGATTTCTCTTCTATCATGGTGATTCATTGATATCATGGAAATCGAAGAAACAACAAATTGTCTTTGAGAGTTCCTCTGACGATGAATACAGAGCTATAGCTACCACAACTTGTGAAATTGAATGACTCACATACCTTGTTGAAGATATTCAAACCAACTACTTGCAACCAGCTCTCTTATATTTCAACAACTAATCAACAATCCAAATTACCTCTAATCAAGTCTTTCATGAGAGAATCCAACACATTGAAATACACTGTCATGTCGTCCGTGAAAAATTCAACAAAGGTTTTTTGAAGTTGCTTGCTATAACTTCTTCTTTTGAACTTGCAGATATTTTCACCAAAGCACTTTTTCCATGCAATTTTAGTAACATATATTCCAAGCTGGGAGTGAAAAATAAATATTCCCGGCTTGCTAGGAGCTAATAAAGTTTACTTTCGGGACTTTATGCTATTTTTAGTTTTTCCCCTTTTATGTTGTTTTTCGTTTAATTTGGACCGCATGGTTTTGAGCCCATTACTTTCCTGTGGGTCTTTATAATCATATATTGTAACCCTTGTTGGAATAAAACATTATTCTTCTGTCTTCTTGATTCTTCTCATTTTCTCTCTAACCTTAGTCTTATTTTCTTGAGTTGCTTTCTTTTTTCATTGGTTCCTTTATTTTGTTGATGCACATCATTCACAAGTCTCCATTAATATATTATGGATCAGAGTTATTCAGATCCTATCCTAGCGAGGTTATTGAGTTTATCGAGCTACCCGTTATTAGGCTATCCTTAAATATATAGTCCCACATACTAGATAAGACCTTTTAATATTATATAAGTGGGTACAAATATCACCTTACAAGCCAATTTTGTAAGATTGAGTTAGACTTAAAGTTCACTTCTTGAGACTTTACTACATGAGAAAATACATCATTGTAATAAACTCCTCTCATAGAAAATACATGAAAATTTTTTGACCACTTGCTAGATTACCATCTTTACGTTTGAAAATCCATTTGCAATTGACCAACCTAGAAACCACAGGTTTACAAACAAGAGTCCATGTATTATTCAGATGAAAAGACTTCATATCCTCATTCGTAGCATCTAACCATTAAATCATCTCCTTACTTGATAGTGTAAAGGATGCATTAGATAGTTCATCATCTAACACCTCATTAATAACCATTAAGGAGTATGCAATAAGTTATGCATATCCATACCTTTCTAAAGGTCTTATCGTTCTCCTTGTTCTATCTCTGCCAAGCATGCAATCATCAAATTGTTTGCCTTCATAAAAAACTTCTTGTCTATCATTTACAAGATTGTCTAACACATCATCTTGTAGGAAATCAGACACTTCTTTGTAAAACTCCATCTCGTTGTGCTCCTTTTCACACATTTTAGTTTCATTAAAGATGACATCTTTGTCGATAATACATTTCTTCAATCTTGACTTTAGACACTAAAGATAATGTCCTTTAACACCTTCTAAATATCCCTAAAACATGCACTTGAAATATGGTTATAGTCACACTTGAAATCCTAATAATCCTCCCTTCATATGCAAGTTTCCTACACGTTGGTACTTTCCCTCAAGCAACAGTGATGACCCACTTGAACCTCCATATTTTATTACAATATTATAGACTTACTTGAAACCCTCATGTCAGAAAGACTTTCAATACAAGGAATCCTAACATTATATGATTCAACCACTCACATGTTCATTCCATGCTTAATGCACCAAAGTGTTTACCACACAACTAAAAAATGACAATAGAGAAAATGACAATGCTAGATAATAGAAGGCAAATAGAGGAATAAAAGAGAATCACCCAGAAATTAATATGGTTCAATTGAAATGTTAACGAACTTCAACCTACATACACGAGATAATTTACTAGAATTTCATATATGACAATGTAGCAGTTTTTCTCTCAGCAAAATCTCTCTCAAATATAACTCAAACGTTTGAATTCTTATTTACTCAAGCTACGTCTATTTATTAAGCAAATATCGTTATAATTAACACACATGAAACAAATCTAAGTCCAACGAGGAAGACATGTAAACAATACTTTTCATTACAAAACAAACTAGACATCATACTGGTTAACTAGAAGCTTAGAGTCTTAGGAGATGTTAAGAGACTAGACAGTCTACTGAAAGTATCTGCTGCATGTTAACATTAGACACTCTAGCACTGGTTAGACGGTCTAGGATTGTTTGATTGAGATATTAATGTGCCAATTCTTCAGAATGTTTATATATGTCTTTCGATTCAAGATTAGTAATTTGTTTCTATACTTAATGCTTGTTGCGGTTTAATCATCCATAACTAGATATTCAATTCATTGGGTATTGGAAAATATCTTTTGTAATATCAAAATAAAGCAAAACACCTAATGAAACTTGTATCTAGGAATGTAACTTGACTCATTAGTTGTCTTAGACAATCTGTATTGTGAAAGTAAGTTTGCTTATTAACTGCTCAAGGAATTGACTCTTAATAGAAAAACTTAAGCTCATTCTACTAAAGAACTAGGGTTTGAGTAAGCATGTGGATTGATTTTAGCATTAAACTGAGAAAAAGTTGGATGTTGATATGTATGAGAATGAAGTTTGGCGAAGTCTAACCGTAACAATAACCTATCATATCACTTGTTATCTATTTCTTCTTCTAGATATTTGATAAAATCCCAAATAGAGTTTTATTTGTTTTTTTTCACAATTTTAATTTCTTAAACATTAACACATTTTATAAAAATCTTTTGTCTAAATTAATTATTAAGTACAATTATTGTTACATATTGCATAAATTTTTTAAAAGAATGATAATTACTTATTATTTTCTATTATGTGATTGAGACACTTGTCATTTATTCTATAAGAGGTGATGTTAAGAAATAGAATCTAAGTTTTTGAAGCGATTCTTAAAATCTGAGATTAATGAGATTACTTGACATGTTAGAATAGCATGAATAGATTTCAATATAGCAAATGTATCTAATCTCCTATCATAATATTGAAATTTTTGTTGTATGTTGGAAGAATCTATTCAATAATCATTCTTAGAAAACTTATATTTAAAGAATCAAATAGGTAATTTCAAGTGTGCATAAAGAATGTTGTATACTTATATCGATGACTAAGATATAGATGAGGTGAATGATGAAGTCCAATTCCAATTTCTATCTATTGAATTTTAAATTTGTTTAAAATCGATCTTTAACTTGAATATTATAACCATTGTTAAATTCAATTCAGAGAACTGGAATCAGATCATTTTTCTATTGCAAATATATTTTATAAAAGTTCAACTTTTGATAAAGATTAATATTTATCAAGTTTTCATGGTTCGAAAACTCTACCCATATTTGTTAACTTCACTTAATTAAATTAGTTCACTTGTCAAAATAGATCAAAAAATACTCCATTAAATAATTATGATATATTCTAATCAAATTTCAAGTCTATAGACTTGCCTACTCACAACTAGATACACAATTAACAATTTAAGTATCTTATATTGCAACTATTATCTTATGATTTTTATTTAAATAATTAATTATTTTTTTTATATGTGATAAAGTCTAATGATATGTGATTTCTTATATTTATAAGTATATTTATTTTTTGATGAAGATACAGATAAGACAAAAAATTTAATTAATTATAAAAAAAATAGAAATAAATTTTCATTCTAAAGATAATCAAACCCATACCGCCCCATTCTCTTATTATTCCTATCTCAAACCTTTGTTTACTTTACTGTAATATATTATTGAGAACATACAACACACATATAAAATATAGACGAATTTGTTTGTCATTCTTATATATCTTTATTCATGTATTGACTCTTATATTTAAACAATTTTTCTGATCTAAATAATATATTTTTCTTTTTAATTAAACTATTAATATAAAAATATATTTTATAAAATTTAAATAAATAAGAATAATAAATAGATACTCTCCATAAGCATATATATATATATATATATATATATATATATAAACTAATTTTGATGTCTACTCTAATTACCTCTTTTTTGTAACTGTGGATAGAGTATTTAAGGCTTGGCAATTGTTGTCGCGTCGATAAGATGGGATGAGGAAACACAAACTCTTGTGTTGTTCCTTCTCCTTCTTCACCCTTTTCATCCTTCCTAAATATCTCTGCCAATTTCGTACACAATGTTATCTTAAGCACTTGAAGGCTGATAAGATTTTTGGCCACCGATGCTGGAAACAAACTTTTAAGCGACCAACAATGTTCAACACGCATCTCCTTTAGCAGTTGAAGGCCAATAATTCCCTCCGGATCCTGGTCCCATACATGCTCCAGTTTTTCTAGACTCCTTAATGACAATGTTTTCAAACGGAATATTCCGGAAGCTTTTGTCAGCCGATTCTCATCATTGATATTAAATATGACCCGTGCTTTACTGCAATACTGTACTTGTAACTCTTCCAAATTGTGAAAGCAAGAAAGCAAATGAGATGGAATTACATGCACTAGCCTATGACATCCATCTACTGTCAAGCTTTTCAAACACCCAAAGCTGTTTTGCTGCAAATGTCTGACATCCCATAGTTGCAAAACATACTCAGTATAATTCACATAACCAAACCTCAAATACTTGGTGTATGCCAAAGTGACCTGTAAGAACAGACAAATTATTCAATTAGTTCTCCAACTTTAAAATATAAATTAAATTAATTATTATTTTTTATTTTTAAATTAAGAGAAATGATATTAAATAAATGAAAAAGTGAATAAGTACCTTATCATTGAAAACTCTTTGGATGGTGGCATTCAAGTCACCTTCCCACTGCCATTTGGCTTTTTCATCTCCTTTCACACCAAATACATTTTTTAACTTGGGTGCTATTGACCTTCTCTCACTGAATTTCTCCATCTTCGGGCACTCTATCACAATCAGTATTTCCAGTGATGGGAATTCAAATTCACACTCCTTGTAACTGCAAAAACTTCTCAAATTCCTTAGCCCCAAGTTCTATAGAAATCAATTTGCTGAATACAATTTTCTTCACTTTGCCTTCTTCACTTTCCTCATTGCTAACTATTTCCTCTACTTCATCACAATCAATTACCTTCATGGTCTTGAGTTGAACCATGCTTTTGCCCGTGGAGGATGCCATCAAGTTCCTTAATTCCTGACAATTCTTCAGTTTCAAACATTTCAAGCAATTCAACGATACAGAGGAAGGACCTAAATTCCTCAATCCGTTGAATTCTTTTAGTTTCAAAAGCTCTAGTCTCTGTAGAACTTGGTTTCGTTCAAATCCTAGATCCTCTATGTATGAATTCAACAAAACTAATTGCTTCAGTTGTAATACGGTTCCCAATCTTTCTTGCCGCCCAATGTTTGTACTTCGCACTGACCCTCGACAGAACTTCAATTTTAACTTTTCTAGATTTGGCATTCTGTACAGAAACGGGTAGAGAAGATCTATGCCCTCGACTAAGTTCAAGATAATAAGCTCTTTTAGACGGTGCATTTGGTACTTTGGTAACAAATCTTGGGCTTCTTCGAAGTCAGTTTCCATATACTCCAAGTTGGGGAGTACCTGCACAATAAAATTTAAGAATGAAAATAATAATAACAATAATAATATGAATAAAATTTAACAATGAAAATAAAATACCTTTTCTTTATTTCTTTGTAAATTTATATAATCCTAACATTCAATTTTTTTATTTAATTTATTGTCTATTTCTTTTCAACCACACAATCTTTAATTTTATTTTGTTTCTTACATATTTTCTATTCTTTCTATTTTTCTTTGTATTTATTTTATTGTCTATCAAGCATATCTGAAAAGTTTGATTAAACTTTTTTTTCAACTCTAGTAAAAATGGAATATCGCTTACCACTTCAGCTGAGAAAACAAACTTTTCTTCCTATGTTGTTTCATCCGTTTCTTGGAAAAATGTTTTAAGCTTGACACACTCGCCCATACGTAATTCCTTCAACTTTGGACACTTAATTGGATATCTCCCCTTGTAGAATTGCTCCATATTTGATAACCCATATAATCTTACAAATGTTAGTTCAGGAAACTCTAACAAATCATCGTTAGATTCTGATGTATCTTTACTAGTAACAATTTCCACCATCTTCTTACAATTCAATACTGACATGCGTTCAAGCTTTGAAACATCTTTTGCCACAGAAACTGGAAACAAATTCCTCAATTCTTGACAATCACATACATCTATAGTTCTCACTTTTTTGAAGTTCACAATTCCAGTTGGATCTTTGCTCCACAATCGCTTCAACTTCGGGAGATGTTCAAGAAGAATAACTTGTAGATTTGTGTCTATCCCACCATATGTATCTTTTTCCTGAGAATCATTGATTTCAAAAATCTCTTTCACGGGCTCGCAACTAGAAACTTTCAAGTTAATTAAACTTTCAAACCATCCTTCCATATGACTCGGAAAAATCTTGTCCAGTTGATTGCATTCTTCAATGCTCACAGAAATGAGATTAGAAAAGGAATCGACACTCACTTTAGTTGGCCACACATCTGTTAACCTTTTCATTTCGCTAAGGTGGATTTCCTCCAGCTTAGGGAAGATGCAGGCCTACATTTTAATGAAAACAAACAATTGTTACACTAGAAACTAAATAAAAATACGCAAAGTAAAATGTGATAGAGAACCATAAACTTAATATTAGTCAACTACACATTTACTTGTTTATACCAGTACACACCTTGTTTGCACTAACTCCTTCAATCTCAAAAATCTTTTCAATATGTGGACACCCACTCATGATGAGGCTTTTCAGCATCTTCAAACTGCTAGCCATAGTTAATGAACATAGATGTGTCAATTTATGACAATCTTTCACAACTAATTTTATCAAGTTTTGAAAGCAGAAACTCAACGACTGTTGGTCGCTCCATATCTTATGGGTGTTGAGTGAGCATAAATTCAAGTTCTTTAAGTTTGGAATTTCAACCTAAAAGCACACACACAGTTAATATATTTACAATAATTGAACTAATTATTTAAAATTATATGAAAAATATGTAATGACATACTAGTTCATCAAACAGAGGAGGCGCCTTGTCACTATGATGATCTTCTTCAGTAGAAACTTTTGTGCGACTCCTAGTTGTAGTTTGAGCTTCTGTCAGATGTGGCCAGCAAGACCTCTCCACTTTGGTACTAAAACATGTAAATGATGGTAATGATTGAAGTGTCAAAGTGTGCAACCTAAGAAACTCAACCTTACTATAACCCACTTGTATTTGAAAGATCTCCTCTAAAGATACACATTCATAAACCTCAATCATTTCTAGATTTGCAAGAAAATTATTCACGTAAGAATTACATTCAGAAATCTCCCTTGTTTCTGCACCAGTAGAAATTTGAATCGTGTAGAAGGAGAAGAGATTCTTCAATTGGTGACACATATCAATCTTGATGGTTTTTAATTTGGCAAATGATGTAACTGTAACTGGACCGTAACATATGATCTCTAAGTTCATCAGACTATAAAGGCATAGAGATTCCAAATTGGGAAAAACATTCACACAACTAGACAGTTCTGTTGAATTGACATATTTGACGTCACTGTTATTTATGATGGATAAATGTTTCAGATCAGGAAACCCATCTACATTTAATTCTTTAACAATATTTTGAACACCTACCTTTCCCAACAACAAACTTTGTACGGTTTTAAACAACAATTTTATGCCGTTTTGAGAGTGAACGTTAATGCCATCCTTTAGTTGTAATGCCAAAAATCTGAGTTCGTCATACTTATTGGGCATCCTAAATCCAAAAGGAAACATTTCAAAGTCTCCAATCTCAATCTTGTAATCTTTTAACCTGTCAAAGAAGAAGTAACTGGGAAAATCTGAAACACACGGGATGCTCAAGTCCACCACTTTCAAATGATGCAGGTTCTTTAGCTCAGAACGAAATGAATTTTGACCTTTGTCTGTCCCTCTTTTCTCCAACTTTTTGATCAAGCTTTTACGTATATAAAGTTCTTCCAAACTTACTAAACTTGATATAAGATTAGGAGGAATAATCCTCAATCCAAAACAAACGCTAATGTCCAACAGTCGTAACTTATTCAAGTTTTGCAAATCATCTGGCAAATATTACAATTTAGAGTGCACCGCTCCAAGCAAAGCATTTTGAGGTTCAATAAGCCTTTAATTGAATCTGGTAAGATTGATAGATGAAAGCCAATGAATATTAGAACTCTCAAATTTTCCATTCCACTAAAAAAGCTGTCAGGTATTTCCAAAGATGGATCATTAGTTTCTATTTGCAAAAAATTAAGTTGAGGACACTTTATGTTTTGAGGAAGCCCATCAATAATATCACTGTTGCATATAGAAATAAACGTACAATCTTTGAGATCGGGCCAATCATTTAATTTGCCATCCCTCAAAACAAAAGCATTGTGATCCTTGTATGCATTACTTAAAGCATCTTCTCGAACCATATGAGGCATATTGAAATGAATATTAGGACTTTCGTACAACACCAAGCCCAAGTCTTTTAGCTCATCGAGCAATTTATTTATTTTGCGTCGAGCTGCACTAAGCGAGGATACCCCTTCAAGTATACCCAATCCAAAGCAATATTTCACCAAATCCATAACTAGGGGTAGATGGCCCATTTGAGCACAAAGCAAGTAAATGAACTTGAGTTCCTCACTTTTTGGAAGGTCATATTTTATCTTACCAGGAATCTCCATAGACTTTTTCCATTCGACTAGACCTTGTTTTTTAAATTTGTCTAGTGTAGGCTTACTTACTGACTCACTCCAGCTTTTGAATGTCACTGCAAATGTAACTATTCTCATGGGTAACCCTGCACAGTAGTTTTGAATTTCTTCTTTAGGCACAAATGTTTGACTACCTCCTCCAACCACCTTCTCAAACAACATGAAGGCATCATAGTCATCTAATTCCTTTAAATTGAAATTGGACTCAACATTATCAGGAAACACTTTCTTATCACGTGAAGAAAGCAAAATTTTGCATCCCTTGTAATCACCAAGAAAATTTGCTTTGTTTAGCACTTTTTCGTTAGTACCCTGTGTGCGGTTTGGAAGACCAATTGTTTGGCCAAGATTTGAGACATGACCCTGTGTGTTGTTTGGAGGATCAATTGTGTGGTTAGGATCTGAGACGTGACCCTGTGTGTGGTCACTTGACTTTATGCTTAACTCATTCCTCTTTCTTAAATTATAATCATTATCAACTGGAATCCCCAATCTATTCAAGTCTAATCTTTCGTAAAGATTATCCAAGATTATAAGGATGCTCACATGTTCTATCTTTAACCACCTTCGTAGATAATCAGCTCTTACATTTTCACTTTCCCCTTCTAATGGAAATCCTAACATGTATGCAATTTCTTCCTGAATTTTGAGTGGATTGGGATTGGCTGTTACATCTATTTGAGCCACCTTATCAAACAACTCCTCATGTCGAGCTTTATTAGCAATTTCTGTTATCAAAGTGCTCTTACCCACCCCTTGTGGTCCATGAACTCCGATAATTTTCACAGTGGGATCTTCAAGTTTTGTCATTATGTCTTTCATAATGGATTTTCTACTATCAAATTCAATGAAGTGGGGATTAGACGAAGTGAGGTCAAAAGATGTTACTTTCTCTGCATGGGAAACTTCATCAAACTTGGGGGAATCGTCTCCTAGTTGCAAAGCCTCCATTTCCATCTTCTTTGCTAGTCTGCCCAATTTGTGCCTATAGTAAGGAAATAAATAATAAAAACCCCTTGTCTTCTTATGACCTGCATTTTTCCAGTAGTTCTCGACTCTAGTCTCAAATTCACCCACTTCTTCAAACCATTCTTCAACCCTAGGTTCAACAATGTCACCCTTTCTTTTAGCTTGATCACGTTGACGATCTATCCTCTCTTTTACGTCTCCAAGACGCTTAACTCTCTTGTTTAGTCCATTAACATTTTTCTTGTAATAGAAAATGTATGTCACCTGCTTAATACCCTGATCCCTCAAAAGATGAATAAGTGGCCTAAATATTCTGAAAGCCTCCCCCATACTTCGAACTTATTTTCCTTGTACTCTCTACGACTACATCTCTTTCCTAACAAAAACATAAAGTGGAAACAAATCAGTCAAGCGAGTGACAAAGGAAAGTAAAACACTTTTTATCAAATAAAAATCACAAGTACGTTTGCTTAATATTCAATCAAGCAATCATGGGTAATGGCATGTCAACTTTTAAAATAATAAGAAAAATATTAAAGTTTTGAATGCATATTTTTGTTCCTATAAACGAAAGCCAAATATTAGCTAAGACAACTGTCAGTATTTTCTTTAAATGATATACTTTATGTTCAGGGCTCATGATTCTTCAAGCATTGTTTTCTTCTTCTCCCACTTTCACCAAATTTTGGTGAGCGGATGCAGCCAAACTAATCAAGGGACCAACACAGTTGAAAAGTGACAAAGTAGTATGGAGAAAGAAAGTGAGTTCTGAAACTTATGCACAAGCCGTCAAAGGGGATCTGCAACCCAACGAAGTGACCAGTATTGACGAGATATATTCAGTTCAACGTGCAAGAGAAGCAAGACGGGTGGCTCCAATAAAGCTACATAGGAAGGCTGCATGATATAGATTATATACAAGATATTCAAGAAAGCTTCATCATGCACGACTTAAATATCCTACTATTTAGGTATCTGATACAATTCTCATTACTGGGAGAGCCAAGAGGTTGTAGAAAAGGCAATCGGAAAGCATAAGGAATGACTAGAGACAATATTTGAGACTATTTCTTGTTAGGAGGATTACAGTGCTATAAGGAACAGGAGAGTATGGGTCAGATGCTAGAGAGTCCCGTTGCAACTCTGGAGAAGAGAATGCTTCCAGAAAGTTGTGGCACCTCTGGGAACATTGGTAAACTCTTAGTTAGATTACTGCTGCAAACAAAATCTTTATCGAAGAAGAGATAACATGTGTGCTTGAACCAAGGTGTTTTTGCCGCAACACCACACATAGCACTAATGAAGAACAATCCTTCAATGAATCCTCTTTTTACGGTTTTGCAGGATCATTCCAATCTATAAGCGGTAGTGTTAAGGGTTTGAAAATTGTGAGTTTCTAAATGAAAATGCTCGGAAAGCTTTGATCTCACCGGACGGTTGGCGAACTGGGCCTGATGGCGGGGGAGAGCACAACACAACGGTAGGAAAAAAACCATGAACGGCCATTACATGTGGAGTCAACGACTATTTGATGAAATCTAAATTTTAAACCTCAACTCATGATATTTTAATGTAGACCTTTGAAGAAGCTGATAATGTGAAAATGGCTCTATCGTTTATCCAACTTGGATCTAATAACTTCATTTTGTTCCAACCACTACAAAAATTTTTAAAATTACTGATAAATTTAAATTCATAAAAAATTTTATTATTGACAAGTTTTAAAAGAAAATAATGTCATGATGGTAAAGTTTTTATGATCTAATGATTAAAAGTTCTTGCTGTACAGAAAGAACCAAGATTCAATTCCCTCAGTGCAGCTATACATAAAAGGAAATGTGTTTTATAAAACAGAACGAATGATGAGAATATCGCAATTCATCCAAATGCCTTAAGTAGACATAATAACTCAAATAGAGGAAAGGGATAAAGTGAATAATAATCATAGATAAGAAGGAGGGCAATTTTTTTTTAATAGCGAAAAATAAAATTAATCCCCAACCCTAATACAAAAGCAGAATTCAAAACAAAATTCCTGTCTTAGATCCAAATCCCATAAATACCCAACCAAAGTGACAAAAAGTAATTGAATACAAAAACATTTCTTCTACAGTCAAGATTTTATCCACCATTGCTAAAAACACACTACGATAAGAAAACTCACAGTCATACAAATAGAAAAGATAGTAAGAGTACTACATCAGCTAGTTACTCCAAAATATCTGAATTTTTTTGACCTTCCAAAGAAGGAGGACACATAGTCATATATAAAGATCATGTGCATAAATTTTAGAGGTTTCGGAGGGACTGTTAAAAGGTCATACATTAAACAAGTAGTGACTAAGGATGATTTGGTTAAATGGTCATACATTAAACAATTAGTGACTAAGGATGATTTAGACTTGGTGTGTATTCAAGAGACCACGACTAAAATTATCAATCAAAATAGATGTTTTGAAGTATGGGAAAGTAATGATGTAGAATGTAGGCATACTATAGCAGAGAACAGGGAAGGAGAATTCTATGAATGTGGAACACGAATAAGTTTAGGCTTCTTAATTACAAGATTGACAAGGGTTTTATCATTACACAAGGCAATTGGGTGGACAGAAATGTGATTGTAACAAGAAGACATTTTGGAAGGAAAATTTTCATTTTAAGAAGATAGATCATGGTGCGTTTTAGGTGACTTTAACACCATTAGAAAGAAAGAGGAAAGAAGAGGGTAAAGTCTGCTACCTAGAAATAACAGGGAGTTCGTAAATTTTAATCATTTCATAGAATCCTTGAATCTATTAAACATACCTATGATAGTATGAAGATATACGTGATATAGTGCTAATGCCTTAGTGGAAAGTGGACTTGATAGTGTTATTATCACAAGAATGAATGGACATATGGCCAGACTGTAAACAGTATATGTTATGGATAGGAACATTTTCGACCGCTATGCTTTGATTCTGAAAAATAATACTATATATTAGATCTAAACCCTTCAAAACTTTAGATGTTTGGAATTCTCACTTAGGTTTCGGTGAAACTGTGACAAAGTTTTCGGAGTCTTATCAAGTGTATAGGAATGACATATGGTGTTTGAAAGAAGAAAAAACTTAAAGGGAGACCTCAAAGGTTGGAATAAAGAAGCTTTTGAGGATATAAATAGAAATAAAGAGAACATTATATTAGAAATAAAACAGTTATATTAAAAAAAAATTCTTAATTTATATATAAATTTTAATTTCGAGGTAAATTTAGGATTACATATATATTTTTACTACGAATCTACTTATTATAGAAGAATCCGTAGATAATATGGATTTTATCTACAAAGAAATATGTAGCAAGTTATATATGGATCACAATTCAAAAGTAAACTTAATATTATCTATAAATTTTAGCTTAGATTTAGCTCTGTGAGTAATTATATATAAATTTAAATTCATAGGTTATTTCCTACAATTTTTTTTAAAAATAATTATCAGCGGATTTAAATTAATATATAATCAGGTATGAATATAATTTCATAAATAATCACTTATGAGTTTTCTGAAGTAATATTAATAATTATTTTTATAAAAATTATTATTATTATTGTCATTAGTATTAACATTATTAATATTATTAATAATATAATTAATCATAATAATAAATTATAATAATTATTACTATTATTATTAGAACATTATAAATAAATTATTATTATTTGTATTATCAATAATAATATTAATATTATGATGAATCTTATTATTAATATGATTAATGTTTATTATTAGTAATAATATTATTGATATTACTTATATTAATAATAACAATAATAATAATGATCATAATAATTTACCATCACAAAGTTAATTTTGACGGGATGACTGTGACTTGAATAATAATTTAGATTTAGTGTAGTGGTGTGTGGTTTTTAATAGTAATATCAAGTGAAGAATAATCCATTTAAGAGGTTGAATAGGAGATACATGTCTGTAAAGATTTATATCTCAGACTCTATGCTAACTCAAATCAAAAGGAATTCAGTTTAAAGAATTGTTTGAGTGGCAACTTGATGTTTGGAAATGGAAAATGAGTTGAAGGCGAGAGTGATTTGTGTAGGAGATTCCAGTATTGGGAGAGTTCACAAATCTCATCCATGAATATGTTTTTGAATAAGAACACTGAGGACAAATGGGTATGGATGGGGGATATTTCTAAAGAATATTATGTTAAGTTAGCGTATAGGAAGTTGTGATACGGATGTATAGATAACAAAGAGGAAGTTTATGACAAGCCCCGAGTATTAAAGCTCTACCGTCTGCCAGTTTTATGCTTGGCGAGCTATAAATAATAGATCAGTCTCTTATGATAAAGTTTTTATGTTTTACTTATACGATGATAACGAACAAAGTCTGAAAAATGGCCCTATCGTTTTCTACATTTAACGATGGTTCTCTAAAGAACTATTGTCATTTTCTAATTATTTGACTTTTAATAATGGTCCTCTAAGGAACTCTCATCGTTTCTCAATTATTTGAGTTTTAATGACAATTCTAAGCTAACTGTCGTAAAAAAAAGTACATTTATTTATAGAACTGCCATTTTATCTTTTTCAACAATGGTGACTTTAAAATCATTGTTAAAATTGGTCATAGAATCCAAATTTTACATTAACGGAGGTGAATCGAAGTATTAGTAAACTTCAATCAATATCCATGAGAGCTATTGTATAGAGATTACAATTCAAGGTTTCTCTTATCAACTTAATAGCTTTTCAACTCATTAACATTGTTATCAAGTTCTTATTAATACAATAAAATAAATATAGTTAAATTTTATGAAATACACATATATTATTAGTAAAGATAGGTAAACAATTATTCTCATTACTGTTTTGGAATGTTAATTAGATAGGTTCTCCACACAAGGTTTAAGTTTAAGTATGATAGATATGTATTCATTAGTAAAATATCATTACAGACAGATTTTACTATTAGATAATTTTGTGATTAATTTATTAATAAATTTTATCGACAAATAAAATCTGTAATTATCAATGAATTTTACTAATGAATAATTTGACAATCAATAATAAACTCTGAATGTAAAGTCTATTGTTAAATTGACAACCAAATTATTCATTAACGAAATTCATCTATAGATTGAGGGTCAGATTATTTTTTAGTAAAATTTGTTAGTAAATTAATCACCAAATTATCTATATATAAAATTTACTATTAATTACTAATGAATTTGATTAGTTAATAGATTATTATAACAATAATAATAATAAATAATAATGATATAAAAAATTGTGATAATAATAATAATAATTACAAAAATATTTATAATAATAATTAAGATAATGATAATCATTACTATTATTATGCTTTTTATAATAATAATATTAGTAATAATAATTATTATTAATATTATTATGATGATAATAATAATCATAATAATTAAGATAATAATAATAATAATAATAATAATATTATTATTATTATTATTAATAAACATAATAATAATAATAGTGATAATAGTAAAAATACTTGTGATAAT
>Ga0209489_101568_pt1 | contig 47113 bp, 27 predicted proteins | sample SiratrowhiteBW_FD_187527 | JGI IMG/M metagenome (GOLD analysis project Ga0209489, IMG submission 187527) | Root nodule microbial communities of legume samples collected from California, USA - Siratro white BW (SPAdes) (version 2) | ecosystem: Host-associated > Plants > Roots > Nodule | place... | reverse complement strand
TTAATAATTAAATTTTTTTTTTTTTTTTTTTTTTTCATTTGCACTACGCAGGGACTACGAAGGAGAGTAATAAGATATGTGAATAAGATAATGTGAGAGAAAGAACGGATGGATCCTCCTTTACTCGTCAGAGACTTTGAGTCAGGTCAGCACGGGGTTGTTGTTGACTCAATCATACCGATGCAAAGCCAGACCAAATTCAAAATATTCATATTTTACATATCATTAAATTTCAATAATACTATGTTCTTTTATAATTGTTTTCTGTTTTATCATGTAAATATGTCTCTGTGAAAGGACCTTATATTTTGTTTTCATCTAGAAAATTTTGAGGTGAAGAATTTTCTAAAAAGTTTTAAATTTATTTTTACCTTCAACTAAAAAATATAGAAAAAGCAAAGTCTAGGGTGGTTACATTTTGAAATTGCTTTTGTTCATTATTGGAATGTGACGTGGGCAGATGGTGGCGTAGAGGTGTAACCCGCTTATTACGTCTTCCATCGCACGGCATGGCGAGAAATGAATTCGATGAGGGGCCCAATTAGACTTTACTTTTTTTTTTTTTTATATCAATAATGAATTGCTTTATAGGAACAACAAGCACACCAAAATCTATACTCAGTTCATTACAACTTTTGTTAAAAAAAAACAAAAAAATGTAAGGAGTGTAACTTACTTTTGTATATTGTTTCAAATATTTTCAATTAATCTCAAGGATTAACGTGTTTTTTAAATATGTTCTAAATACGTTGTGGTGTAGTTTCAAATTTAAATCTGTTTTTAGTCTATATAAATATAATCTATTTGCTTTTATTTCAGCAAAGTATTACGAAGTTTTAAATACAATATTTTCTAACCCAATTTTATAATAGTGAATATATTAATTAAAGTAATAAATAGTTTTTTAAATTAAGATAATTATATTTTTTATATATAATTTAATTAAATAACATATTTATTATTTAATATAAATAAGATAATTAAATAAAAATATATGGTGCACACTCTTATATTATACAAATCTCTATATATATATATATATATATATATATATATATATATATATATATATAATTTTTTTAATAGTGTTTCTCATCAATATATTTATGTCATTCCTGTTACACATTTATCATATCATATATAATTAATAATATATAAAACATCACATCATAATTATTACAATTAATTACAATTTGATTAAACTCATCTCATTTGGGTGATATTATTTTTTAAAATAATTCATTGGTTAAATGGTCTTTTACCCTTTAGACAAGATAATTCTATATATCAAAATTAGGTTATTTATTTTTCTCATTAAAATGCTTTTTTTTTTTTTTACGTTCTCATAACATTCAATGAAATACTTTTTGGATCTCTTCTAACAAGTTTTAAAATATTAAACACATTATTTTTACTCATTATTCTTACTAGCACATGAGTTACTTAAGCGTTATTAATGCATGGACCACTTTCATATGCAAAAGTATACATTTTTACTTTCATATATATAGATAATTTATCAATCATATTCTTTAAACATACAAATAATTATTTTACTGATTAAATGCAAAAATTAACTCATTTTATCTAGAGGTAACATGCCTATTAGCAAAATATTTATTTGACACTCTCTAAAATCTAATTAAACTTTAAGTAAATCACCGAAATGTTGAGACGTGTACCAGTAACATTTCTCCTTTACAAGCCATAAAAAAGGATACTAAGTAAGAAATATTCATTTGTTTAATAGGGAAAAAATTATCTCAATATCTCTCTTGCTCAAGTCTCAAGTCATAGTTTGAGTAATTTGATTCATCATATTTGTGTTTGAGTGACATTGACCAATACATATAATGATGACTCACCGCTTAAGTGACACTTAAGCAGTATCAATTCATAAACACATACTTTTATCTTTAACAAGTTTATATACCATTCATTAAAGTCTACAATAACTTTTAATGATAACACAATTATATAATTACCTGTGTAATAATACTTCAACATACACACTTTTAACAACAACCATACAATTTATTGAATAGATAATAAAATTAACTTTTCTCAAACCATAAAGTGCTTCATAGGTATAAAACTCAATATTCCAATAATTCTCAAATAGATAGTTAAAAATCTAACTATTACATTGATCAAAGATTCCAATTAAATTATGATATTTAGCTCTCAATTATCTCTTAGGATTATATTCTCCAATAAAAATAAATAACCTTCCCAGCTTCTAATCTCAGAAAGAATTTAAAAAAAAAATCAAAATTTTATGTAAATAAAATTTCTAATTAACTTTCAACTTCTTTATCATTAATTTTTTTTTATCTGGAGATTTCAAATCTTATAAACTTACCTATATACAATAACAACTTTCACTATAAAATAAACAACAAGATTTAAAATTTATGAAATATAAATAATTTTAGAATAAAATATTAAAACATCACTATTTAATAAAAACATATTAGTCACATAGATAATTAGCATATTAAGCATATTCAATAATAATATCTTATTTTTAATAATATTTTAAAATTTGAGTATTAATGAGAGGAGAACTACGTTTTCCAATAAAAAGTAACTACATAAACATACTTTAATTACTATCTTTTACTTATATTATTAAAATAATAATATATGCATAATCTTAAAAAGCCAAACAATATTTGACAAGTATATTATAATAATATAAATTTATTATTAATGACTTAAATAAAATTATCAGTCAGTCATTTATATAACTAAAATTTTCCACATATGATTACTTTTGTAAATAATATCAAATAAAAATATTTCATTATATATTACTATATTAAAACAAACTGCAAATGGATATCACATTAATGAATTATATATCAGTATAGATTATATAATGATATAAATATAATAAATAAGAGTCAAATAAAATAACAAAAATAATATATATATATATATATATATATAATTTAAATTAATGAATATTAAATATTAATTTATTAAAATGAAATAATATAAGATAAAATGTAAACACATGCACAAGCATTTTTCTGAAAATGTTCTTCAATACGTTAAATAAGGTAAGAAAAAACTATTTGTACATTTTTCTAGCCATGCTATTATTATGTACTTTGTGCAGTAATTCAAATTTCAATTGCAAGACATTTTCTTTCATAATATATTTTGTTAATGTTTCTTTCTTTATTTTTTTTTAATTTCACTAAAAAATCTCACTTTTTCATAGAAGAAGTTGTACAATTTTTAACAAAAAGAGAGAATAAGTTGCATAAAAATATCAAATTAAAAATTTTCTAATAGTTAATAATAACAATAACCACAACAAATTTGTTTTACTAAAAATAATTTCGATTAGTTAAAAACTTCAGGAGCAAATTTTGATCAGTTATAGTGCTCTGTGAATGTGACAAACTATCATATGTTTTGTGGTTTACAACTTTGTTTTACTAAAAAACTATTTGTGGTATATAAAATGGTTATGTCTTTTAATTAAAAGTATCAAGATTTACATATTTTTATAACTTTTATATTACTTTATAAAAAATTTAAATAAAAATAAACACATTGAATATTCAAAAATATATAAAAAAGAAAAACCTATTCAATATTATTGACCATGCAAAAGAAGTGGGGAAAAAATATGGCCTAATTATATTTGAATCTATATACATGCATATCTCGTGTTATTTGGAAAGAAAAAATAAACTGAATACAGCAGACGAGGTTGTAACAAGAAAATTACAGGAACTAGAAAGAATTAAGATCTCAGATTGAAAAGGGAAAAGAAAAAGGAAAAGATGGATGAAGTGCAGTTTGCACTTTACTTGGTTTGAGAGTGGATGACAGAATATCACCTATATTTTTCTCTCACACCAAGCTGCACAGGGCCATAATAAGACAAGTGACTAAACTTTTGCCACTAATTCATCTTCACTTTCCTTCAAACCCTCACTTTACAATCCAACTCAGATGAACTAGCTGGAACATCCACTGCAGGAGAACAATTGAAGAATCCATAAGGCTGCAACCACCTCAACACCACGCCAAATTAAGACAAAAAGAAAATCAATTTAACGTCACAAAATAAATCAATAAACAAGAGCCATCAAAGTTGCCTAATAAGCCAGACACTAAATTTTAAATTCATCATTCTAAAAAAACAGGTTAATTGTTATCATGATCTTAAGACATGGTAATCATACCCAATGTTAGGAAAATGCTTGACAAAACATCCAAAGTTCTAATTATGTTTGTTGTTGATGATCTCTTAGATTTAAGGATTTAGTTAGGAAATTTTAGGTGTTTTTATCATCTCACTTTATTTCATGGCTTATTTCTAAAATCATTTGGTTAGTGGGTAATTTTTTTTAAGCCTTTTAAATTAAAAGATTTCTGATATTAAATAATAAAATTAGTCTTTCTTATTTAATATATTATATTTTTTTTCTTTTATGAAATTCTTTTTTTGTTTTCTTATAATCTCTAACAATTGATATCATAAAGTTTTTTTCTTATCAAACCTGTAAAATGGACTCTGAAGCCAGTTTCTTTCAAGGAGTTTTCAATAGAAAGAATTATGATCTTTAGACTGTGAAAATGAAGACTTACACAAAGATTTTAAATATCTATATAAAAAGATTATGAAATTCTTTCACCAGTAGACAATTCTACCTTAACTCAAATCAAGAATCATAAGAAGAGAAAGAACGGAACAATTAAAACAAAATCATGCCTTTTTGCTAGAGTTTCTAAAATCATCTTTACTAAGATTATGACACTCAAATCAACCAAAAAAATAGGATTATCTAAAGTGGAAATATATTGGAGATGAAAGAATTTGAAGCATGTTAGTGCTAAATTTAATGAGAGAGTTTGAATGTTAAAAGATGAAAGACTCTGAGACAATTAAGGAATATTTAGACAAATTATTGAGTATTGCCAACAAAATAAGGCTGTTGGACAGGGATTTTGCAGATTCCAGACTTGTTGAGAAAATTTTGATAACAGTGCCTATGAAGTATCTATGGCTTCATTAGATAATATAAAGGATCTGTCTAAGATCACTCTGACATAAGTGTTACATGCCTTGCAGACCCAAGAACAACCAAAATGGATGAGGGAAGATTATGTTATTGAAGGTGTTCTTCTGGCCAAGAGTTAACAAGCTGAAAACTATAAGAGGAATAATCCAACTAACAATTAAATTAGTGCAAATAAACAAAGAAAAGGATGAAAAGAAAAATTATCCACCTTGTCAGCATTGTGGCAAAATGGATTACCCTCCATTTAGATGTTGGAAGAGTTAATGCTATATTCATCAAGTGTAATCAAATGGGACATGAAACAGTCATATGCAAAAGCAAAAATCAGCAGCAAGAAGAAGAAGCTAAGGTTGTTAATCAAGAAGAGAAAGAGAAAGATCAACTCTTTATGACCACGTGTTCTGTAAGTAGCACAGATAGTGAGAACTGGTTAATTGACAGTGGTTGGTTATATCAATCATATGACAAATGACAAGGAGCTTTTCAAAGATTTAAAGCTGACAAATATTACACTAGTCAGAGTAAGAAATGGTAATTATATTTCATTTAAAAGCAAGGGAACTATTGGAATAGCTAACTGCTCAGGTACAAAATTTATCTTGACATCCTTTTTGTATCCGAAATTCAAAAAAAATTATTAAGTGTTGGAAAATTGATTGAAAGAGGTTTCAAAGTTACTTTTTTAAAGACAACTTTTGCTTCGTTAGAGATGCAGCGGGTCATAATTTTTTTAAATTAAAAATGAAAGAAAAAAGTTTTGCTCTAAATCTGCTGGAGGAGGAGCAAGTTTCTTTTCTAAGGAAAACATCACATAAGTTAGGCATATGAGGCTCAGGGGCTGTTGCAAATGAAGTCCAAGAACATGGTGGTTGACTTTCACATATCAACCTACAAATATTGTCTATTTGAAAAGTAAAAAGGGAAGATTTTTACGAAGTTAACAGATAGAGCCATGTGTAAGCTGTAATTAGTCCATATAGATATATCTGAACCTAAAAAAACTTCTTCATTAGCGGGTAATCCATATTATGTTGCCTTTATCGATGATTTCACAAGAATGTGTTAGATTTTTTTTCCTAAAATATAAGTCAGAAGTGGCTGATGCATTTTGAAAGTTCAAAAAATTGGTGGAGAATCAAAGTGACAACCAAATTCAAACTCTAAAATCAGACAATGGCAATGAGTACATCTAAAAAACCTTCAATTTATTTTGTGAGGGGACTAACATAGAGCATCAATTAACCATTCCCTGTACTCTACAATAGAATGGGGTGAGTGAAAGAAGAAACAAATACATCTTAAAAATGACTATATGTATGTCGCATGAGAAGAATCTACCTAAGAAGTTTTTGGCAAAAGCAACTCATAAACACAAAAGTAGTCAAGGATCATACGTCATATGACACTTGGTATGATTACAAACCTTCTCTAAATTTTCTCAAAATTGTGTTTCACTCATGTCCCACAAATAAAGTGTAACAAGTTTGATAAAAGAGCATCACCAAACATTTTTATAGGTTATAATGATTGGAAAGGCACAGTTATGCACAGTTACACAGCGGAATAATTACTCAAAAATATGTTTGAGAAATAAAACCTTTCCCACTTAAAAGAACCAAGAGAAGCTTAATCTACGGCAATCCAAAATTCAGAGAGTCCAAAAACAAATAATATGCAAGCAAGAAGAACACACCAAACTTTTATCGTGGAAACCCCTAATGCGAGGGACAAAAACCACGAGACCTAGTCCAGAAAAATCTCCATTATAATATCAAAGAGTACAGAGTACAGAAAAGCACTTCTGAAAAGTAATCTTAGTTCTACTCACACATAAATAGTGAAAAATGCTCAATAGAGGAATAGAGCGTATTCAAACAGTGAGAGAAATAAAATTCTAAAAATACCAGATTGATGTCGATGGTGAAAGAAGCAAGATGATGAAATTTCACCAAAAAACAGAGCACAAATGAGTACTCAAACAGCTGCTCAAAATAACCAAGAACTCTATCAGGCAAAGGCCGGTACGATCTGTTTCTGCTCTCTTTTCTTGTGTGGAGTGTAAGACTTGCTGAGTCACTTTAGGATATTCCCTTAAAACCTGTTGGGCTGCCTCAATATATTATTATTTTAAAATATAATCTTGTTGGGCCTAACTTGAGGAGGACCCACACAACATATAACACTGTCAGTAAGGTCTATTAAATTTTTCAGCCACAAACTAGAAGCATAGTCATTATAGAGATAACTACTTCGTAGAAGAGGAAGAGTGAAACTGGTATGAGATAGAGAAGAATGATCAAATTATGGCAAACCTATAGTTTAAGCTCTGTACTTCAAGAATCCAGATAAGAAGAGGATTGACAAAATGAATTGGTAGATGATGCTCCTGTAAGAGGTACTAGATCATTGTTAATGATAGTTATGATCTTTTGTTGACAGAAAATAATTTATGGCTGGTTCAAGAATTCAAACAAGAAATGGTGATGATTTTTGAGATGACAATCTTGAATTAGTGAGCTTCTTTCTTGGAATGAAAATTAAGCATACTAAGTATCAAATATTCATTTGTCGAAAAAATATGTCAAGGAGATTTTGACAAAGTTTAAGTTTGAAAAATACAAGAAAACAAACACTCCTATGAATCAAAAGAAAAAGATGTGCAAGCAAGATGGAGCTAATAAAATTAATGAGAGATATTTCAGAAGTTTGATTGGTTGTTTGATGTATCTTACTGCAACACACCCTGATATTTTAAATGTTGTAAGCATTTTCTCCAATTTTATGCATTGTGCACGAATTGCATCTCAAAGTTGCCAAGGGAATGATTGGATATGTCAAAGGTACAAATTATTTTGGTGTTAAATTCACAATAAGCAAATAATTTGAGCTGGTTGGTTTCTCTAATAGTAGCTAGGGAGATTCTATTAATGATATGAGAAGTACTTCAGGCTATTGTTTTATTCTTGGATTAGTGTTTTCATATAGAGCTCAAAGAAATAAGAAATTATGGCATAATCCACTATTAAAGTAGAATTCATTATAACAACAATTACTGTCAATCAAGTCGTGTGGTTGAAGAAGATTTTAATGAATTTGAATCTATAATATAAAAAAAAAACATCAAGATTTTTGTTGACAACCGAGTTGCTATTACTATTTTCCATTTCCCATAATCTCCTGTTTCATGGAAAAATTAAAAGTTTCAATATTAAGAGCCATCAACTCGAAAGCTTGGACCTTCAAGCTGAACAATTTGCAAGGGTTTTATATCACTTCTATCAGATCCACCTCTTGTTTCACCATGTGTATAGTTCCTCAAGGGATCAACCGGAGGCAGAGGAACAAATTCACGGTCTTCAAATTCAATCACCACCCTATTTTGCATATCAACAAGCACATAGATGCCCTCAACTGGGCGTGCATAGCCATTTTCCATAGGACAGTCACTTTCGGACCGACAAAATATAAGTGGCTTACAAAGTCTACGATTAGGAGCATCAGCTTCACTGTAATAACCAACACACCTGCAGCAGAATTATGAAGAACAAAGTTTAAATAGAGAAAAAGCATAACAAAAGAACAGCAACTTATTCAGACAAAGATATATGAACAATGGACATGTAACTAAAATTACCAGGCATCAACCATTACGAGGTCCATGTCTTCAATGCCCCTTTTCTCAATAGCCTCTCTAAATGGAGGAAAGTCCTTAACGACAGCTTCACACTCTGCACACTCCATAGCATCCTGAAGATGGATAGAATAGACAATTACAGAACTGCAAATTCCACAATTTATGACATAAAAGACAGCAAGTAATTAAATTGGTTTCAAATACTGAAACAAGTGAACAATGTTAAGAAATGAAGTCAGAAGACATGAGAACGAAAGAACATACAATTGGAGGCTGAACATCTGGAACAACCTGTGATGAAATTACTTTTCCTCGGTGATGACCTCCTCGAGTTACTGTATGTACATGCGATAATTCAACAATCCATATACTAGTTTCATTTGTCTTCTTATTGTAAACAACAAGTCTTGCGCGTCTTTCCGGAAGTTTACTTGAAATTATTGTCCCTTCTTTAGTTCTTGGAAGTAGTGACGGTTGGAATGGAGGAAAGAAATAGGCATCTGCCAGTGCAACATGTTTATTTGGTTCCAACAAAACTACTTCAATAAAGCGCATACTGTCTCTGAGCTATAACATATAGACAGTTGAGGGAAAAAAAAATCATTAGGGACAACTGCTTCAGAACACAGAGGCTCAATTTTAACTATCTGCATATATAAAACAAAAATAAGAATATATGTTTTAATCAAGAATGTCATAGTGTGGTTAACCTCAGGAGTGACTCCTGCTTCCCTCACAGTTGCCACTGCCACAGAGATTTCGGCAGCTGATAAAGGATCCAAAGGGTGGCTTGATTGGACCCCAGCCGTTGTAGTAATTCCTGTTTAACGGTGCAATTGGTTTAAGACAACACGCAGACAAAAACAAGTGAATGTGATAAGCAGAACAAGATTCAGGAATCCGGAACTTAAAATCAATTCAATACATCAGTGATCTAACTGTCAAAACAGATAAGATCAATTGCTTCATCCAATTTTCTATGTCTTGAGGTAAATTAGCATCATATAAACAATTTCGATAAGAAGCAATTAGCAAAAAGCAAAAGTTTCTGCTTTTATTTTTAACTAATTAAAATAATTGGGAAGCATAAACGAAGTCGAGCATAGAGCACAAAGAGAGAAGGATAAAAAAAATTGTCACTACCATTGCCTTTGTAAAAGTGCTATGGAAACAAAGAAGTTGTAAATCAATAAAATTTAATGAAATGTATTACATTATTCAGTCTACAAATTTTGAATATTTGTGAAAAAATATTGGAAGACATCTTAAACACAATCAAACATCCATGAAATTCAAGTAAAAAATTAATGTCACTTTAACATAAAATCTTAAAATAATATATTTATGAGAATTTGCTTTTTACTCGACTATATTTGTTGAAGGACTTAAACTTAGAGTTACATTTCTAATAATATTTTTCTCAAACCAGAAGAGGCCTGAGAAACTCAATGATACTGTGTACATTGTTTTTATCAAACAAAATGCTTACTTAGTTAGATTCATATATGCACACACACATCTACAGATGCTAAGTGCATATGATAAAATAAAGTTATTTTATGTGAATTATGTCCCCTAGTTTTCTCTTGACCTTATCTTTATTCATTATTGCAAGACTGTACGACAAATTTTAGAAGAAAAAAAAAACAGTAAGTTTAATTTATTCAATAAACTATGTATAATATATTCAAACATTAATAAATTAATCAAATAGCAATTTTATTTTGTGTTATTATAATAACTCTAGTTAAAATTATAATTCACTTATAATTATAATCCAAATATAGAAGTTAGAAATTTAAACCAAATTTAATTCAATTGAATAGAAATGATGAAATAAATTATGTACATGTATGTCATTTTTATGTCATGTTAACATACATGTCAACTTTTTATTTTAAAACTATTTCTTAATGATTTTTTATATCATTTTTTTAATATATATAAACATATAAATGCAACTAAAAAGTGAATATATATTATCATTACTTCTATTAAACTCAATAAAAATAAAATAAAATAATAAATGTTATTTAAGAAATTATGTAAATGATAGCTGAACAATAAAGGAGGTAGGAGATAGGGTGCAGAGACACTTAGAAAGTTTGTCTTAAACCATGTTGAAAGAGTGTGTAATAACTCACTTATTGAACCATATTGCACACAAAATGAACTGGCTTTATGACCCACACTAGCAGAGTATATATATATATATATATATATATATATATATATATATATATATATATATATATCATTGAAGTTGTTCTAATTTCAAATTTTTGGAAATAATTAAGGTTATCATCTTGAGAGGATATCTAGAATTTACATGATAATTTGAATTCTTAAAAATGAGAGACTATTTTGATATATTGAAACGGTGAGTTGGAAGACTAACAAATCAAAGTTCCAACATGAGATTCAGTTACATTATTTCTTGTATTTCAATATTGATTGTTGTTCTCAATAAAAGAGTGCCCATGACTTCTTCCAAATCTAAAGATTGTGGGTTACGTGGGAAAAGAAGGATAGTAAGAATGAGAGAATAGTATGTAATAACTTTTTGCATGAGTGCATAAGCATAGCCGCTAAGATAAGAAGATGGTATACCTTTAAGATGAAGGGCGTCCGTGGAAGGTTGAGAGATGGTGGCGGCGGCAAGAACCGAAGGAGGAGGCGGCGCCTTTTGCAGAGTTGTTGCCATATATAAAAGATAGGTTAAGATGTGGAAGAGTAAGAAATAGTGAAGCTGAAAACTACATGTGCATGGTAATGGATGGTATAAAGTTTATTAAAGAGGAAGAGGTTATCTTATAAGATAAGTGGGAGTTGATAGGATGGACATTTTCAAACAATTAGTTTCACGAACTGACATTAAATAACTAATAGAGAAGGCCTACGTAGGATGCTAAAATCTTTATTAATTAATTGATTTAGTTTCATTTTTGTGGGAAGCTTTGTTTCAAGATTAGTTTCATTTTGGTGTGAATATTTGTTTTAAGATTAGTTTTTCTAGTTAATCCAAAGAATTTATACCGGTTTTGTAAGAAAAGTAATAAACTTATCATACATAATAATTTGTAATGAGAGTATATTGGAAACAATCACCCTTAGCTTAAAAGGATATTGATATGATATTTGACACTCTAGAGGTTATTTTAAAAAGTTAATTCTAATAATTTACTTTGTTTCAATAATACATTGAAGATTATTTAAGATATATTATATATGTTGGAGTGAAATTTTTGAGGAAAACCAGAGAAGATTTTTTATTTTAAGTTATGATATTAAAGCAAATAAAAGTATTAAGGTGGTGTTTGACTAGCTGTTTTTATTGTTCTAAAAGAGATACTCAAATCAACCAAAAGTTTAAAAAAAAAATCAAATTAAAACTTTTTTCTAAAAAAATAATAATTTTTGAAGTTCTTGGCTTTTAATAATTTTTCTATGTTAAATCTCAAGATTCAAGGATACAATAAAAGTAACTTCAAAAGTAATTTTTAAGCTTATAAAATTATACAGTTACCAAAAAACTGTAAATTTTAAGTCCCATTGTAAAATTCAATTTTAAAAAATAACATTTTTAAGTTCTAAAAATAATATAAATTTCTACTCCTAAATATTATATATATATACACACACATATAATCATAAACTTTAAAAAATAATATAAATCAATACTAATTATTACTGCAAAAATAGCAAAATTTACTAGTATTGTATTTTTTTTTGCTGTCACTTAATATCTCTAAAAAAATTAACAGTAATTTGTATGGTTAAACAAAGATCTACCTAAGCTAACTGAGTTGGGAATGAATCTGAGTAATGATGACATATATCTATAGCTGATAGATAAAAGGAAAGAATACCCTACTCATAAAGTTCTTCTGTATTGACTTTAAAATTGTAAATAAATAATAAAAAATGATAAAATGTGAAGTCCTTAGCATTAGTTGTGTTTCCACTAAGGTTACTTTGTTATACAGCTGGACATGATGTTTGTGCAATAAAATAACATCAAATTGCCTTTTGTTTATCCTAAATTCCAAAGAAAGTGTTATCTTTCAAAGGGAGAGTGACCTGCATAAACATGAATGTCCATGGCCTCCTAAATTTTGTTTATATATGTATTTACTACATAAATACCAAATCCATTTTCATGACCTTCTTCAAGTGAAATAATGTCTTTGATATTCAAGAAACAACCGAATGTTGAAGGGGGAGGTCAAATACAAAACTTGAATTTCATTAGGAAAAACATGTAATTTGTAATTATTTTTAAATATGTGTTCTTTAAAATGATAACAAATACACAGTTAAGCAGAAAAAAAAATTAAATATTGGTATTAAAATTAAAATTTATACATGTGAATTGTCAATTTTACATGTTACTAAAGGATTTCATAAATCTATATAATTTATTTCTTATAATGATTATATTATAATTACGATATAAAATGGGCATAGGCACTTTTATCTATGAAAATCTTCACAGAAAAATCTGTCAGTACAAGAAATAACTGTTCAGTATTTGTAAGTTACCTACAGAAACTTTTCATCAGTAATTTATATAATTAATAAATGTAATCGATTACTGATTTTCAAGGACCATTATCAACGGTCTTATCTTTGGGTTGAGAGATTTTTAAATATAGTTATTTTAAATTTTAGTATTTTTTTCAAATAAATAAAATGAAATGAAACCAAATTGAATATAAAAGACTAGCTCAAAGGACAAGTACTCTGGGTTTTGAGACGAGGGACTTTATGAGGTCCCTTTATTCAAGTCATTGGTGTAACGCTTGAGAAAAAAAAAACTCATTTAAATAGATTCAAAAATTAATATAGATTAATTTGTCAAATTCTCACTGTACATCCTCCCTCAAAATGAGAAAGGAAAAAAATTCAAATATCTGACAGTAAAACACCTTAGTCAATTAACATTACCTCTTTTTTTTATAAGTATGCATCACTTCAATAATAAAAATGATATGTTTCACCTTGTTGAGCATTTAATCAAAGACATCATATTTTTCTATAAAAATAAATTATGTGTACAACAATATTTTATTTTATAGACTCAAACATTAATATATTTTATAAAGGATGTTAATAGTTAAAAAGTTTCTTGTGAATACAAAAACTAAGATATGTCGAGAAATATTAAAAAAATTAATAAAAGAGATTACTGTAGTTTATTTTTTTTTTAAAAATCCTCTTTATTCACGTACAATATTTGTATATAGATATATTCCGGAGATAATTAATTATGTTGTATTTGTAAGTATAATAAATTGATATTATGTTGACAGGTTTCATTTTCTAAAGGCAACGTGATTCTCTTTGTTAATAATAATTCCATTATTATAAGGTTTTTTTCCCCGGAATTAACTGTAATATAAATTATCGTTTTTAATAAAAATTGAATTAGTAACGGCACAATTTGTCTTTTTAAATAGTAATCAATTTATTTATTATACAAATTAGTTTAAGTACTGTTAAAAAGGTAATTTACATCAATTAATTCAAATACAATTAAGAGTTACAAATTATTTTAAACTACAAAATTAATTTTTATCTCATTTAACGTCTTAGTACATGTATTATAATTATTTTCATTACTGTAACTGAAAATAGTAAATTATATCATAACAATTTCATTTCATATAATATGTAACATTTTAAGAATAAAAGTAAGGTATATATAAAATTAACTACGAAACAAAAATATGATTTCGTTGTATAGTGTAGTTTAAAAGTATATTTCTTCCTAAGGTAATGAAAATTCGTTTAAATGGTATATTTGAAAAAAGAAACAGAAAAACTTATAAGAAAGGTATGACAGTGAACTTGGTAAAGCAGGAGTGGAAATAACTAACCTAGAACAACTAGAATAGACCAAACAAAAATTAAACAAATACAAGTAAAAAAACTAAAGGCTTACTTGGACAGCACCTTAATGTTAAAGAATTTTCTAATTTTTTCCATAATGAGATTTTTCCTTTATAAATTAATTTTATATTTTATTCTTAATAATATTTTAAAGTTTTAATACAGAATTTAGATAGAAATATATGGATGTAAAAAATTAAAAAAATAATGAAACTATAAATTAAAAAAAGTTGAAAGATACTCCAATAAATTTAATTGAGTTTCAAATTCTTTATAAATTTAAGAATTTTCAGTAAATATAAAAAGGCAAGTAAGTAAAATGTCTGACAAGATAATAACTAAAAACTTAATTAAAAATACTCAAATTTATAAAAGTTTAATATTCAGTTAAACTTAAAAATAATATGATTGAATATAATTGTTTGCATATTCTAAATATAACTAAGTTGAAAATTTTTCTAACACTTCATTTTATAATTAAATTTATTTATTACTAAATAATAATATAATATTTAATTATCATTTTTCATATAGTAAACAAAAAATAAAAAATAAAACACATATTTTTATTGATAAAAGAATTATAAGACGGCGTGATAAAAAAAAATAGGACACACATGCAATATAATTTGTGCTCGTACTTATAATAGGTCGAAACAAACTTATTTAGGAAATTTCTTCTTAAATTAAAATTAATTAATATATAAATTAACTTGTAAAATTTGTCTAATAACTTTTGAGATTTTTATTTTTAGTTTATACATCTTTTTATATGTTTCTGCACTTCAACACTAATATTGTGATGTGTGAGCTACCAATATGGATGCATTATAAAGCAAAAGAATAGAGAGGGACCAATCCTAAAAGACAATGGTTTGCAATTTTTATCCAACCAGAGGATTCCAATACATAAAAATAATACCTCTAAAGTATCAACTTTTGTTAGCTTCAATAAGTACAACCCAAGCATTATAAGCATGCCTTGTACTCAACCCACTCTGCTTTTTAAATTCTTATGCTGTTCCACAATTTCGTTACCAAATTTCTTTTATTTTTATGTCTTTCATTTCCCGCAAAAAGTCCATCTCAACTCGTCTGTTCGTTCATTCATTCATAATATTCAAATTTATGCTTATATAAAAGAATCAAAAAAAAAAAAAAAAAAAAAAATATATATATATATATATATATATATATATATATATATATATATATATTAATGGTTAAAGTCAAAATATGAGTATAACTCTTAAATTGAGTATAAATGAAAAAATTTAAATAAAATTTAATCATAAACTTATTATATTAAAATTTTAGATAAGATGCTATATCAAAAGTTTATTATATGAATGAATTTGAATAATATAGTTCATTAACATAAAAATGTCAAGGAGATTCATTTTGATGGAAGGAAAGATAGTCGAATCTAACTCTCAGAAAATTGACCACTGTATAAAATAGAATATCTATAAATAATAATTTTTAAAAATTTGACTCTTAGATCTATAAATTATTTTCATTAATTTAAATAGTAAATCATTCATTCAATCACATAAATTAATATAATTAAAATATAATAATATAAAGTATATACAAAAAAAAAGTTAAGGAATTTTGAAACTTCAATATATTAAAAAGAAGGAGAAAGCAAAACTATTATGTTAATAGATGATTAAAATTTATAAGAATGTTATAAATCGAAAGATCTAGGAAGAGGTTACAATGTTGAAGTAAAAGTTTTGGATAAACATGAAAATTTATCATCAATATGAAATTATTTTAAAAGGTATCTTTATGGAAGAAATGACAAGTAGACATTAAGAAAAAGGTAGACTTTTTTTAGGAAGTAATAGTCAAAAATAAATTTGTAAAACTATATCCATTCGGATGTTCATTTGAATATTATACTTGTAATTTCTTTCACACTACACAGAATGTTAATAGAATGTTAATGAAAGAAGAAGATAATTGTTTTTTGTCACCAACTTTTATATATGATTTATGCAATTTTCTTTTAAGTCCTTTATAATTGATATTTATTCTTTTTCATTATTGTGAAATACTAGTTAAATGATAGGATTCGATTTTATTTTTATTTGTTCTTCTTTTACAAGATTTCTTTACATTCAACGTAATTTACTTTCAAATAGTTTCTTCTTTTCAGTTTTCGAAGCTTTTAATAGTGTATTTAAGATTTGCACTTTTATTTTTAGTTTAAGGCTAAAAATTCTTAAACAAAAACTTAAAATTTTATTTTAATATTATTAGTTTAGAATAACAATTTCCTTTAAAATAAACATTATTTTTGAATTTGATTGCTAAGTTGAAATTGATTTTTTCATAAACATTTCTCTTACATTTACTAATTCATCTAAATTGAAAATATTAGATTACTAGTCTAAACAAAACCAACTCAATTTATATTAAAATCTTTATTTTTCACTTAAATAATATATATAATTAATTAATTAATTCTCACGTATATTCTCCAGAGGTCGTACGATGCAGTGGTTTAACTCTTTCAAAGCTAGTACAAGCTAATTTTCTCAACTCATTTCCAATATCATCATATGGCACGAAATTATTCTTAATTCTACAAAATCGAATTTAAACTTTTGCCACTTTTCTTTAATCCAATTGGAGCTACTCTTCGGATAACGTTTTATATAAAGAAAATTGTGCATATCCCATAATCATGATTCCTAAAATAATAATCTATATAATTATATTTCATAAAAGTGACTAAAATCCATTTGATAATCTTAAAATTTCTATAAACATTTATACAAGTTTCCCTCTGAGTAAAATAATTTAATTATCTATAATAATAAATTATTTAACAGGAGTAATGTAATCTTTTTGTTGCAGTGCGAAAAATTTTAGGTCGAGAAAGTTAAATTCTAACCTTCTCAAAAAGAACAATTTGTTAAAAAAAATATTAGATTAGAATGGTTAATAATTCCTGGAGGGCATGTGTAGGATTCGATAAAGTGACATTCTTAAAATTATAACATTAAGCTAGTTTTTAGATTATTTATATTTGTTATTTAATTAATAAGTGAACTTAATTATTAAATTTTTATTACTCAATCCAACCACAACTATTAAGGCTATATTACTTTTCACCCCATTTTGAAATAAGTATGTATGAATGACAAAACAAACCAGTACCTACGTTGTAGTCAATCCCGCTGCTAATCCGTCAAAAGCAAATCTGTCATATAATTTATTTTCTAAATCTTTAATTAATTCATTGATATTTCTGATAAAATAAATTGAAAATATTAATTAATATTTATAGTAAAATATTAGTTAGTAATTTTACATATTAAATTATTTAATTACAATCAATAATTAAAACTTAATTTATTAATACTTTTAACCTTTTAATTTAAGTTAAAATATTTTTTATTTATATTCTCTAAATAATTCAATATAAAGATTTTAATCCTTCAAATTAATTTATTTTGATTTTAAATTATTAAAAAACCAAACAAGTGAGTCAGTCGACCTGCTTCTGAAACCGGTAAGCCCACTAAACTCATCCTATTTCTTCAGTTTATGTATTGGTTACACAAGTTTAGTCCATTTTCGAATTCCTAAAGAACATTCATAGGTAAAAGGTCTTTCAATCTATGGTGACAAGATTTGGGCCTGAACCAAGAAAAGCTGAACTGCCATCACGATTTCTTTTAAAGGGTGCTCAGTAGCCATGTTTAATCAAGGCTATTCGTCTCGTAATAGAGTTTGGCTTCCCAATAAAAAAAATGCACCCAATAAAACGCCTTCAAGGGATTTGCACACCCTATCCTATAGGACCAGACATCAATATCAATGGTTTACGTTGCTTTACAACAAATTGGAGACAGAGGCCAGATTTTTGCTTATACCCCCTCTAATTGCACCCCAATGTTGAAATTGTAAGAAAACTCCTGCTAATAGAACCAAGGGTGAAAAACTAGCCATCAATTCCCATCCCAGCCAGCGAATAAATGCAAGAATGGGATGACAGTAAACCAATGTTCAAAGTTTCACACATCCCCACTCGCCAATAGATATCAAACCCAAGGGGTGTTCACAAAGAAAGCCTATATCTCGCCCAAAACGTCACTCTTGGAGAAAAAGGAGTTCGCACAATACAATTAAAATAATTTAAAGTGTCCACAATTTCAAAGACCCAACAAGTAACCAGTTTTAACAGCCGCAAACAGATTAGAACTAGCATTGCACACAACACTTCAATTATGCAAAATACCAATTCAAAAGAAATTAAGTCTGTGACATGAAAAGGTTCACGCGAAACGAAATTACACCGGCAATTGAGACAAAAGGCTAAATGGAAACAACAAAGTTTCATTATATGGAATGTTAAAGCCTAGATCAAATGAAACCTGATTATTACACTTCATTCAACCCCATCCAGTAGATATGTAAAACCTGATTAATACATTTCATTCAACTTCATCCAGGACCAATGCTTACTTTCACTCTAAAATAAGCATGAGATGGTACAAACCCAATTTCAGTTCAATTATAACGGCATCAAAACAATGAAACAGTAAATTTATTCCATTGAGTCGTGTCCCATTGCACTAATCAATGAACATCAAATTACAGAAAAACAAATGCAATTTTAAGGTTACGGATAAAAATGAATAGATATACCAAAACATATACTACTTGTAAGCATACAACCAAGGCTCAATTTGCCCAAAACCGTTGTTTGATCACAAAATCACTGTTTTCTAACTTCCTGAATCAAAACATTATTTGCACACGTTTTGCGACGGATGGGGATGCATCTAAAAGTACGAATGATAAAAACCAGTCACCACAGGCATACGTATCGATCCAAAATCAAGAGGTTCAATTTAGTAACGTAAAACACGGATTCGACAAAATAACACAAAGCAAAAAAGATATAATCCAGAACATTGAAAATATAAAAACCATTTAAACTAATCGGGTTCAGACAGATAGATTGAAACAATAACCAAAACCACATGAAAAATAACAGATCTCAAAATCCTTTTAAACAAAAATAACCTAAGCGGTGAGAACAACGGCGCCACCGGCCTCCTTGATCTTCTTCTCGGCGATCTTGGAGACAAGTTTGGCCTTCACAACAATAGGCTGGTTCTGAGGCAAAACTCCTTTGCCCAAAACCTTAAAGTAACCGAACTGGGTGACATCGAGCAAGGGCGCCTTGTCGGCGGTGGCCTTGTCCTTGGCCTCCTGGGGGAGAAGGGACCAGAGCTTGTCGATGTTGACAATGGGGCAATAGAACTTGTTGCGGAGCTTGTGGAAGTAGCGCATACCCACCTTACCGAAGTAACCTGGATGGTACTTGTCGAAGAGGATACGGTGGTGATGCATACCTCCGGCGTTACCGCGACCTCCGGGATGCTTTCTGTGCTTTCCGATACGGCCGTGCCCGGCGCTCACGTGACCTCTCTTCTTCCTGTTCTTCTTAAACCTAGTCGTCATTTTCTCCTCCTCTCTCTGTTCTTCTCTCCCTCACTCTCTTATCTCACGGAGCGGCCGCACCAAGGAATTAGGGTTTTGGCATTTATATAAAATGCCTCGCTCGTTATTTTACTAATTTGCCCTCCCTCTCTCACCCTTTTTCATTGTGGTTATTATAATTTTCAATCTTTACTCTCACACTCACACACGTTGGTATGGGCTTTTTTTATTATTATTAAAAAGACTAATATGTGTTAAAAATATATATTAAAAAAAAAGTAATGCATTACTGTCGTCTTTTATTAAACTATTAAATATTTTTACTATCATATCAATTTCCAAAATTTAATGTAGGGCTTGAATCTAAAGCCCATTTTTTTTTGTCTCTATGGGCTTTCCTTTTTTCTTCATAATGCTTCTTCCTGCACCTCCATAGCATCTTCCTGCCCCTCGATATTCATTATTCCAATATTAGAAATGTGTAAAAGACGGAAATGCCATATGTGTAAGAAAATAGGTTTATGGGGACAGAGGTGCTGAAGGTTTGAAAGAGGTTGAAGTGTGGAGTTTGAAGCCGCGGCGGTTGAAGAACGTTGGTGGAATTGGAGCGGCGGTGGTGAAGACAGTTCTCAGTTGACAAAGGCAGTGCGGTGTATTTCGTCAAGCTAACTGTCACAAAATTTTCTCAGTATTGTAAGGATTTTACAATATTGAAGCAAATATGAAAGAATGTAAAATCCGTAAATTATTATAATTTTGTATGACTTACAGATTATATAATCTAAAAATATTAATTATATTTGTTGACATTTGCTTCCGAATTGAGAATGCACACCTTTAATTTGAAAAGTAAAAGGCTTCTACTAAAATTCCCATTTTAAGCACAAAGTGATTTTCACGTGTACTATGGAGGTGTAGAAGAAGCAATCTTTTCTTCATGTTTATTTTTCTCTCTTTACCTCGTTCCTTTTCTTTCTTTTTTAATTCTGAAATTGATTATCAAGTTTTTCATAAATAGATCGTACGACGTAGAAGACAGCTGATTATGGAACAATTTATCTGAATAAAAAATAGAATTTAAAATTCAATTTTATTTTATTAATTTTGGATTAAATATTTTAAACATGTTAAATAAATTTATCTTTCAAATATTCATATAACTACATGTCTAAGGTTCAAACATGAAATTATAAAGTTAAAATAATATCATACTCATTGATCCATGTATTGACTGGTAGAGAAAAAAAAATTGTCACTGGTCGAAGTTCAATGACATTGGGAAATGAAAAAAAAAAAAAAACTTTTAAGAAGCTTGGCTACTTTATATATTTTAATTTTATAGAAATGTGGTTTAGTTTTTAAACTTAACTGAAACGATATTATAATTTCAAATTTCTAAAGATTAGTGTTATATTAAAAATGGTATTTTCAATATTTATTCACTACTTTTTTATATTCAACATTTAATAAATATTAATTTTGAGAAGGGCAAACATCTAATTAAGATAATTACACGTTAAACATTATTCATTCAAAAATAGTAAAATTATCAAGATCAAACTTATATATTATTAAATGGTGGTATAAAAAAGATAAAATACATCAATTTAAAAATAGTTATGTTAATATTAAAATCAAATTTATATATATTATTAAATGTTTATATGAAAAACATTAAAATACTGTTTAGAAATATTAATTTTAATACAGATCAATTATGAAGTTTCAAAAACTTATTTGATCCAGAATAACTTGGAATTAATATATTTTTAAAAAGTTGTGTTTTGGTTAATTTTAATTTCATTTGAAACAACAATCGATTTGGATTGTTCAAGCTAGAAAAAAATATCAATTAAGATGAATTTATATGTTATAGTCATGTTTGAATTTAGTTCACTTGTTATATAAAATAATACTAAAGTAAGTAGTCGGTCCTACAAACTGGATCGTTTGGATTTAAGCCTTGGATATACTAAGAAATTGTATTATCTAAGCATTAACGGTAGAATTGGTAAAATAATAACGTATACTCCCATTAGTTGGTTAATGGCTACGTATAAAACAGATGAAAGAAAAATTTATGTATTATTCTTTTTTTGATATTACAAGAAATTTTAATTCAAAACTTTTATTTAACCTTTTTCTCAGCAATTTATCAAGAGGGAAAAAATGCCATATATTTTCCATTCTTTTCTCAAACCAAATGATAACTAAAGAAATTGAACTTTTCTTTTGTTCATTTCGTCTTCTTTTCTTCCATTTTCATCTTTCCTCCCATGCCAAATCAGGGGTAGAGACAGTAAATTAATATTTTATATTTGATCATCTATTGTCCATCTTTACTGCTCTTATCGAGTCAAAGAAGGAAAATAGGTATATATACATGTACCAATCATCCATGACATGTTTTCCAAACTTTAGTCCTAGTAAAATTAATTTTTGTCCCAAATCCAACAGTGGTTGCTTCAAATATAATAGTGGCCAACCACCCGAACATAGTAAAACTCGATTTGCCTAATGCAGCACCAAAACTATACATATTGCCAAGGCCTCTTCGAACCTAGAGGAATGGCATTGGAACCTGATGTTAAACCTCGATTTCCATAGCCTCCTCGTCCTCTTGTGCGAAAACTTCCCCCTGATCCTACAAAATTATAAAAAATATTTACAGGCCATCCTAATGAAAACCGCAAACTTCAGTTTCAACAAGAAATTCTTATTACCAAATTGACCAGAACCAGCTGACCGAACCAATGCAGACAATGCAGGACTCACAAGCTGACCAGCATCTTGTAAAATCTTGATCAGATCCCTAGCAAACTTGGCATTGGCGTGTGTAAAAAATGTGTATGCAGTTCCTTTGGCCCCTGCACGACCAGTTCGACCAATTCTGTGTACGTAATCTTCCAGGCTTGATGGAAAATCATAATTGATCACACATTTAATGTCCTTCACATCTACAACCAACAAAGCAAAACATCATAAGAAATTAAGAGTAAGGTTTAAAAATGGAGAAAATTGAAAAAACCCTTATCCCTGAGCTGTAAGATTCTAGAGATCAAATAGATCAAACTCAACACATTAATCACATCAATGTGCCCACCTTAACCTTCCAGGGATAAGGAGCTACTTCACCATCATGCCACCCACATCCAATTATTGACTAAGCATGTATGAGTCGACCGGGCTGCAAATACAATAAGCTCCATAATTGTGGATGGGGAATCAATGACTATGTCCTTAAAAAACGTACGACAGGCATATGATCTATATCTCTTCAGTCTACACTACCAAATTATTGATAACTAACCTCCAGTCAAGCATGTAAACCACCATGCATTAACCCATTCTATGAAATCTACAGGACCACACGTGATATGCTATCTCAGAAGTTATAGATCAATATCCAAGCCATATCAAAGGAACTCTGACCCAGGAATCTATATAACTTGCCACCTAATTATATGCAGTCTACTGCTTGCAGCAGAACAATTTCATCTCAGTAAGTATGCAAGTTAGCAATCCCTTGGTCAAGTTACAGGCAGTTCCAACACACTGACAATATGGCCCGTACACACCCAAACCACAAATTATATCAAGGAGAACTTGACAGCAGCCGGCCAACTTGCCCTATGGTTAAAGTTTTAGACCTAGATAAAAAATCCTAAGCTTCTAAACACAATGATCCTACCAAGACCCCGTGCAGCAACATCAGTGGCAGTCATTATTGGACTTCTGCCACTCTTAAATTCAGCCAAGACCCAATCCCTTTCAGCCTGGTTTTTATCACCGTGGATGGATAGTGCTGGCCACCCATCCATTCTCATTTGTCTCGTAACTTGATCACATCCTTTTTTTGTCTCCATAAATATTAGAATTCGGCTCCCGTCCATCACTTCTTTCAGCAGTCTGATCAATCTGCATTTTCAAGCTAGTGTTAATTTGGAAAGCATAAACACTTGCCACTGTCTATTATCAATGAGGACACAAACCTATTATATTTCTCCGTGTCTGTTACAACTTCAACAACTTGATTTATAGATTGATTTGCCTTCAGGTTTGGTGACCCGATAATTACCTATAGGATCATGATATCCAGCAGGAAAATGCACTCATCAATAATCACCCAAATGACATCTAATTAAGTCAATTCACCATACAATAAATGATAAATGATAAATAGCAAAAACAAATTTAGATATTCATAAATGATAAATGCATGTAGAGAAGTGGAATAACTATTGCAGTAACCTTGTATGGATTGCGCAGAAACTGCCTTGCCAGAGTCTCAACCTCCCTTGGCCATGTAGCACTCCATAACAATGTTTGCCTATCTGGTCGAATCTGAGATTCCAAAACACAAATTATATAAGGTTCCTTTTATACATAATCAATATGAAAACCACACGTCATTTAAGAATGCGATAACTATAAATCTAAGTCAAACAAACTATTCATGAGAATGGTCAAGACTCAAAATTAGAGGTTACTTAATCATACAATCACTTAAACAAGTTGAGCATATTTATCCATCTTGATCATTTATATATGATAGTGGTATTGACTGTTTTTATTTCTCACTACTAAATAGATATATGTATTTTATATTATTATGTGCCTTGTAAGGGTCAGTCAGTGTTTTTATGCTATAGCTGTTTAAGTAGGCACAAAATTCTGCACTCCTGCAATCACAAATGTACATTTAATACTTGTTAAACACACATGTATAGCTGAGTGAAAACTCAAGCTTTTTCCCTAAAAACTCAGATTTAATTTGATATTTGTGTGGGTTCCAATCCAGCACTGCTACTACTGTCACCACCGTCACTGCTGCAGGCGGCTGCCACCTTCTGTTGCCAGCCACTACAATCTGCCACCACCCCCTTCCACTGCTAGCAACTTTCAGGCAGCCTTTCCAGAGAACCTCAAATTTGTCAAACGTGACTCCTTTTAGCTGGTGCCAATGGCAAAACTATCTATCTTGGTCAGCTTTGTGGAACTATGGTTCCTTAGTCAGGGATATCAGGATCATTTTTAGAAAAAAAGTGTTATCAAACAGTCAAGAGCAGTGGAAAAAGCTTGATTTCCAGCTTTGTGCTTTGTTGTGGCAATCTGTGGAGTCTAACATTTTAGGAACCTAGAAGACCTTCAAAACCTGTAATTCCTTTTGGAGAAGGCTCAAAATATCTCTTGCAACAATATTCAACGGTTATATGATTCAGCTGTAAAGTTGACATCTTTCAAGCAATCTGACCATGATATGGTTTCTTTTGTTGCTCAAGCCCTATCTGCTTTTGAAAAACTAAAATATTTTTTGAAGCAGATTTGTGGATTAAAAGAAACTTAATAAGTTGTGCATAGTTTTGGTCATGCGTGCCACAAATTAAGATTTTGATTTTATTCGTTACCAAATTTTGATAGGTCAAGAAATTACTTCATTGGAAAACCTTATGAAATGTCTTCTTTATGTTCCAACGCTGAAAAACAGTGGGAGTTTATCTGAACTAATTGAATCTACAGCAATGATATCTACTTGAAGAAGAGGAGGTCGTACAATCCTTGGAGAACGTGGTAGTAAAAGTGGTCACCCTCAATGTTCATACTGTAAAGGATGGGACATACTCAAGAAACTTGTAATGCTTTGCATGGCTTAGCCGACAAGGTAGCACATATATCTAAATCTAAAAAATTTAAGCCAAAACTTTCAGAAGAGGAATATCACCAATATCTTAGGCTAAAACCCAACAGCCAAGCCAATCATCTAAGTTAAGTGTCTTAATTTACAACCTGTACTTCTCAATCAAGGGAGAGTCAAGGTTTATGGATTGTTGATTCAAGTGCTTCTTTCCATATTTATGGTAATAATTCCTTGTTTTGATCTATTTCTTTGCCTAAATTCCCTCATTCAATCATTTTTTCAAATGAACCAATACATCAAGTCTCTTCCCGAGCTTTGGTTCCACGTTTTATAAATGATGTCACCTCAGGTCTAGACAAACTTTCTACAAGAGCTATTAAATGTGTCTTTCTAGGATATTCTCATTAAAGGAGTATAAATGTTACTCTCCTAACACCAAAAGGTACTATATGTCTACTGATGTTACCTTCTTTGAAGAAATACCCTTCTTTTCATCCTCGTTGCAAGATTTTGCTTCAATACAATAGGTTTTACCTATCCCATCACTCGTTCCCACGGTCCCTTCCATTGAAACCTCAAGTCAAGAAGATGATCAACCAACCTCATTCTCCAACTGAAAGTCCAACTAAAGTTGTTTCACCTCCTCTTATTACATACTGTCGGAGGACACAAAGCTAGTCCTAAATTGCCTAAAAGACTCTTGATTCATGTCCTTCTTCATTAGGACAAAGTCTGTTGTATAAAGATAAAGAAAATATTCAAATTTATAGGTATTGGGATGCTGATTGGACACAATCTCGAATAGGTAGGCGCTCCACTACAAACTATTGTGTATGGTGGAAATGTTCTCTCTCGAAAGAGCAAGAAAGAGAATAATGTTGCTTGATCTAGTCAGGAAGCGGAATATAATGCTATGGTCTCAGCCAGAGTTGGTGGGATTCAAACAACTACCTCAAGAACTAAAGTTTAGTAAAATTCAGCCAATGAAATTGTATTGTTATAAGCAGACACCACATTGCCTCTGGTCCTATTTCATGAGAGAACTAAACACAGAGATTCTCACCTCACTCACCAATAGTTCTCACCTCATACGAGAGACAGAGGACCAGACAAGCTAATTTTGAACACGCTCTTTGTGTGCAAGTGAGTGTGTAATTGACCTCTATTCTTTCATGACCAATACTGGGATAAGGATTAAGGGTATGCTTTGCAGAATATGATAATAATATACTCATCCTTGCCCGTCCCCCAATTGAATAAATCAGGTAACAGTTCCCATACCGGGTCAAAACGAGTATTAACTGTCAAAGTCAGGGGGTTCGTGTTAGTTCCCGCAAGTTCAGGGTTATTTGTCATCCCTGTCTCCTTCGGATTTCTGAATTGAATTATTTTACAGAACGGCAGATGGAAGGTCAGGAAAATGTGTGGAACAATGGACTTCTTAAGACCCTTAACTACAACTTTTGAAATAATGTTGCTTTTGATTATCGTATCTCATGCTTGAAATTTTTCGTCATTACCCAGCTTTTCATTACTAAGAACCAAAACGCACAACCATGGTCCAAGACACGTGATCCAGAACAAAGGAGACTTGAGCAGGAGGGGAGCTAAATCTGATTGGCAAACTATCAGAAACACACAAATAGAAATAGATTCATAGATTTTTACCCCCGCTACTTAGTAGGTACTAGTTAAAGGTTAGGTGCAAACAGTACCTGGCCTACAATTTTCCGTATCTGAGGCTCAAAACCCATGTCCAGCATTCGATCAGCTTCATCCAAGACAAGGTAAGTCACTCTTTGAAGGTTTGTGTGCTGAGCTTCCAACATATCTATTAGACGACCAGGTGTAGCAATAACAATCTCAACGCCTACCAAGCACCAAATTCTAGTCATCACGTTCATGTTATTCCAAAATTATGATCAAAATACAGTAGGTTCAGACAAGTAAAGGTTAACCAAGTACCTCTTCTAAGCTCACGAATTTGGGGGCCCTTTGGTGCACCACCATAGATGCACGTACTTCTAATACTTGTTCGTAACCCAAATTTCAGAGCCTCTTCTTGAATTTGAATAGCTAGCTCTCTTGTCGGTGCTAACACTAAGACAATGGGACCATCACCATGTGCTGAAAAAGCGGCAAACAAATTTATCATAACATTATAAAATGGAAACTTAGCATACGACAGACTACGCAGGGAATCCAATACATACCCAATCGAGGTTGAGCATTGACGTGCACTAAAGCAGGAAGCAAATACGCCAAAGTTTTACCCGAGCCAGTCTCAGCAATGCCAATTAAGTCTCTACCCTTCATTGCCATAGGCCAACCCTGAGCCTGAATTGGAGTGGGCTCAGCAAAACCCAGATTGGCAATGACCTCAAGGCAATAATCTGACCCGACAAACAACACCACATTCAATTGGACAAAGAAAATCAATAAGTAACAAACAAGAACAAAAAAGGCAAGGCAAAAGAATAAAGAAGTAAAATACCAGGAAAATTCGCCTCGTGAAACATCCGAACAGGTTTCGGCACATCATGCCCTTGCACGGTGATCTCTCTAGAAGCACGGTAATGCATAACTTCTTGCTCAGTCATGGCTCTCACCGCAGGGCACTCAACGTAAAAATTCTTCTCAAAGGGGACCAAATTCTTAAAACTCTGCTTCGGAAGTGTAATGTTGTTCAAATCGTCCCTAGAAGATCCACCATCGTGTCTACCTCCTCTCCTGGAGCCCCTAAAACCGTGAGCCCCGCCTCTACCACCGCCACGACCTCTTCCACCGCCGCTACGACCTATGTCGTGTTTTCTATCACTCATGTGACCATTGCCCACTCTACCACTACCTCGTCCTACGCTAAACCCCCCAGGAGGGGGCACAAATGGTGGAATCGGAGCAACGGGGGCGGATCCGAACCCGTTGGGTCTAAAGACGCCGTAGGGAACCGCGTCGCCGCGACCGCCTAAAGACGGTGGAGGAATAGATCTAACGAAATCACTATGACAAGAGAACGAGAAAAACATTATTTTTTTGCGTTAAACGATTGCAAACGAAAAAAAATAAAGAATAGGAGAACGTACCTGCGACGAGCATGAAAAGAAGCGGGATCAGAGTATCTATTGTCGTAGGGGTTCATCTCGCAAGACGCTAGGGTTCAGGAAAAAATAAACCCAATCGAATGAATGTTAAGGAATTGGTGGAAGAAAGAAAGAACGAAAACAGAAAGAATAATATTTTCGAGGGATTCGGGAACAGCAACGCTCAGGTTGCTATTTGACAGTGGAGGGAAAGGGACGGGTTCTTTTACCTACAGACACCTCCTACATTGCTGCTTTCCCTGACAGTTGCCATTCAAAATCTCGCCAATCACGCTTCAAGCCTCTTGCATTTATGCACCAATATTTTTTTTTCTCACAAATTTATCTGTTTTCACAATAAAGTAATTGTATTCTAATAAGATGTTGATACAGAGTAAAAAACATGTAATTCTGAGAATATAAATAATAAGTTCTTACGATTTTAAATTTAATAAAATTAAATATCATATTCATAAGTTCATTGCTAAGAGGTCAACTAATTTGATGCCTTTTACTTAGAAATGATGATTTAAAAAGGATAAGTATTAAAAAGATAAAGGTATGTAAAATTATATAAATTTTAATTATTTGTTCATAAAAATTTACAATATGTTTAAATCTTTTTTTATTTTTTTTATTTTTCTCAATGTTTTTTGAAATTATTTTTTACCTATTCTTTTAATATATCTATTGTGTGAGGAAGTGTTGCATTAATTAACTCTACTCAACCAAATTTTACTTTAAAGTAAATATTTCCTTACTTTAACTTTTTTTCCTCTTATTTTATTTATAAATATCCCAAGTTTCATTATAAAGTAGACTATGTTTTCTCTTAATTAATCTAATTTTGATAGAATATAGTGTTTGTTTAGGTGATGTAGCTTAAGATTTGTGTGATATTTTTAAATTTTCCTCTCCTTTAAAGCTAATCCCGTATGTCGTTTAATGAACAAATAGCTGTTAGGTAAGGAAATTTGAAATTTTGTATTAATAATTTGATGAGTAAGTATTGTTATTGAATGAAATTTCAAACCCATTATTTTGAGTGTAATTAAGATTTAGAGCACACATTTCTCAACTTTATATTATTAGATGAAAAATAATTAATAAAATTAAATAATAAGAACTTAAAATAAAAATAAAAGTTAAAATTGAACACTAATATTTTTAGTTTTGAAATGATAAAGCTAGTATGATAGAAATGTATGATATGAAAAATATTAGACTTCATTATCTTACTCTCTTGTTCCATTAAGTTCATAAGTTAAATTTTCCTTTTTCTTTATTGCTATTAATTTTTATCACAAAGAGTTATCAAAAAATTCTAAGTACATCTTTTTGAATTATAATTATTTGTCAATGAAAAAGAGAAATAACTTTGTTATGATAGATTTTGATATCATTTTAAGAAATAAAATTTAATTCTAATTCAACCTTACAAAATTAACTTGTAAGGTGAGATTTGCATTTATTTATATACTATAAATAGACTTCATTTCTAATCGATTTGGATCTTCAACATAATAAAATGTAATAAACTATACAAGAGAGTTTGTTGATTATATATATCTCCAAAAAAATAATATTTAACTACTTGTGGTGTTGAATAACATGAAATATAAAGAAAGAGATAAAGAAGAAATGGAGGTAGAAGTCATGGAGGGTGCCTCTAATGAATGGGTGCCTTTACCTTTTTTTTTTCTCTGTATGCTTCATTCCTTTTCGTCCCTCCTTTTCTTTATGCCCTCCTTTTCTTTATGCTTAACATATGTGAGACTTCAAGTCAATGACATAACATTGCATAAGTGACTCGTAAAGCTAAAACTTGGGCTAGTTGGGTGAGGTCTTTAAGCAATGTATTCATAGTGTCTACCTACGAGGTTTGTTGCGTAAGACCCAATGATAAATATGTTGTTCTCTAGTCCATGTTTTGGTTAAACAAGGAGAAGGCTGGATGAGTATAGAGTCATTCTAGGTAAGTAAGGAATTGTATTTGCTTAAGTAACTTTAATTCTTCCATGTTTGTTTTACTAAATCTTATCAATAAAAAAAAAAAGTATAGCCAATATATTTTTCCTAAAATTGTAAACTTAAAGAGAAAATATGAAAATCATCTTAACATGTATTTAAAAGGAATTAAATAAGTAAATACTATGTTTATTAAATTAAGTATAAATAAAACTTATCTCATATATTCAAAATATTGATAAAAGTGTGACTTTGGTTGTACAAACATATTATGATTGAGGTATAATACATGTTAAATGGATAAATAAGGTTGAATTGGTATTGAGAAATTGTTTGTGCAATCATGTTATCTTGTTATTTTTACATATATTGTTTGAGCACCAGGTTGGTAACTTTAGTAATAACATTTATTGCAAGTGTAGAACATTGTCATTTAATACTATCTTTGGTCAGTCAAAAGATAGAGTTTATCATTCAAGCTATAACTTGAAGACTTAGCCAAAGAGAAGTTACGTCAATTCTTTTTTCTCATAAACTTCATTGTGTATGTGCGTGTATGTATGTGTTTGTGTCTCTTTATGTGTTTACGTTTGTCATCAATACTTAACAAAATATGTAAAAAGTTAGTTTATCATAAGATGTTGAAATGTAATATATACTAAAAAGGATAAATTATGAGACAAAATATATTTATATGACACGTATCAATTTCATTAATATTATTATTCGATATATATTAATAATGAGTTGATCATATGAATCATATAAATTCTGAAATAAAATTTTATCAGATTCATTTTCAACTATGTTGATATTATTGTCGAAAGCTAAATAAATAAGATATTCAATGGTGTGTCACTACCGTGAATTGGCTCATTCAAAAGTAGAGTTTCCTCTTCAAGATTTCATGAGTTTCAAAGAGCTATATACCATATCACATGTCACACATCTACTTTTTTTTTTTTCGCAAGAGCAAGTTAAACCTCTTGAATTGAGTAAAATGTAAATTCAATTATTTTTTAAAGGCTCATGTAGACAACTAGTGTAACCTAACCATCCAAATGACAGCAGAGGCTTCACATTCAACAAAAATATGATTTGTTCCGACAAATTCTTCCTCCACCCCCATACCCTCTTCCTGCACCCCCATATAATTTTTTTTCCACGACTACCCTTCATGAAATTATATAAATACCCTCTCTTTCGTTTTTTGAAATTGTGAACCGGATGGGGTGCATCCGATTCTCATTTAAAAAAAAAAAATACAAACCAGATGACTCCATCCGGTTCTCAAACCAGCAAATCGGAAAATCCTCAAATTCGCCATCGATAGCCCCCCAAATCTCAAATCAACTACTCTAATCATCAATATCACCTACTAATTGCTAATAAACATCATAAATTGGTTACCTAATGCTTCTATGAAGGATTAATTGAAAGATTTTGAATAACGAAGGAACGGAAGTCGCGAATGACTTACGTAAACCGGACGAAGGTTCTCTTAACCGGACGGTTTGTATTTTTTTTTTAAATGAGAACCGGATGCACCCCCCCATCCGGTTCACAATTTCAAAAAAATGTAAACCGGATGGCCTGGTCATCCGGTTGTCAAAATAGACAACCAGATGACTAAGCGATCCGGTTTACAGTTTTTTGAAATTGTGAACCGGATGGAGGGTGCATCCGGTTTTCATTTTCAAAAAATTAAACCGGATGGCCTGATCATCCGGTTGGGAAGGGAAGGGATTTCATTAAGATATGGGGTATTTATGTAATTTCATGAAGGGCAGTTATGGAATAAAAAAATTATATGGGGGTGCAGGAAGAGGGTATGGGGGTGGAGGAAGAATTTGTCTTTGTTGTCTTGTTCTTTGTTACATCTTTTTCACAAAGTTTGATCTTTTTAATAACCTTCCACACAAAGTCTGAATATTCAACGGCACGCGTGTTGCCAAACACAATTAACCCTCATGTGATATCACTTCTATATTAGAAGCCATAATTTTGTAAGCTGATTTGACAGTAAAGCCCCCATTGGTTCCAAATCCAGTTCTCTACTTCCTTAATAAAGAGGGTAGCTGACTCCAAATGAACTTATATTTCTTCACTGTTTTTCCAATTCCGATAATTTCCTCCTCCAACATCAAATTTTAACATTATGCATACAAATTGCAAAATAGAAGAAGTATTAAAACTCACAAGTAAATTTTATAATGGATATTTAAAACAAAAATTTATGATAAATATAATCATATTATAAAAAATATTTTTTAATAAAAAAAATACTACCAAAACACACTATGCAGATTATATAAGTAACTTTATATTGTAATTTAAATTAAAAAAGATGTTTATACAGTTACATAATAATAGAACATAAACTGTATCACTAATATATTTAAGACAGAAACTCCCTCGTATCTTTTTCACAGAAAATTCGCAATAGTTTTCTTCCCAAAAATAAATAATATGATGGACATGAGTTTTCTATGTAGATCACACAATTACTTTAGGCCGATTTAGTTCCCCATGATTGAAAGTTGTAATTTTCATTCCTCAACACGCTGGAAAATTGAAACTGCTTGAGTAGTTGACCCAATTCCTTTTGCTGTTGTGAGAAATGTACTATCTACCATCATCTTCTCTCATGCACCCTGTAAGCAAGGTATTGTAGATAGAGCGTGAGACTATATAAAATGAAACATACATGCAACAAAATAAGAATGAAATAACATATATATCATAATAGCATGCATTGCTGAAATCTATACCTAAACCCTGTCTAACTTATTTCTTGTACATATCTTTATAGCAAGAGTTGAGAGAGGAAATCAATAGTTAACTGAACTGGACTTGCCTGAAAAGCACATGCAATGTAAGAAGTTGCTTTTGGACTGATTTTTACTCTGGAATGCTTGGCCATAGGATACCAAGCCATCCATGTAAGGGTCAGACACAAACACCTCGCCGTTATAAACCAAGGTAACTTCACAGGTATTCGGTGCATGTTTCTTTACGAACTCTCCTATGCTCAATTTGTTGTTGCGCCTAATCAAAATAACAAATTAGAGAAAGAAGATACACATTCTTTAATCTTTGACATGTGCTTCTTGTCACTTTCTCATATCAAGGACACTTTCTTCTAATTAGAAAAAATGTGATTAGCTGGTTTTCTAACAAATTATAGCTGCATCACTTGTTGGTGTCAAGCAGAACATGCCTAGCCAGGATAAAATTTTACCCCATATGTCATTTGTAAAAGAAATCCAAGCAGCGATAGCATACCGTGTGTAAGGTAGCTTTTTGATTCCAATGACAAGGTTGGTTATGTTAATTATAGAGATGAGATCCAGAATTGCTTTTCCTTTGTCATTGCTCTCCAGGAGCAACGTTTCTGCTATTACCTGGGAGAGGAAAGAACACGGTAACAAAAATAGAATTAGATTAATTTAGTATGGTTTGTGGTCTAAATAAACTCTAGAGATGTCATAGTCATAAAGTAATCAAGTGAGTACATTGGCTTCATTACTCATCTTAATGTACTTCTGCAAAAGATCCTTCCTCTTGTTGTTCACTTCATTCACGTATAGTCTCACTTGCTGTGGGGTCAGTTGACTTCTTTCAAACCTTCCAACTATCAGATATGTTATTACCACCAAGCACATATAATTTGAGGTTTGAAATTCAGAGTTTGAGATGTATTCTTCATAGACAATGCACAACTTTGAAACATTCATACTACAGTCTATTCATACAAGCCAACATAGGTGTCACTAGAACATATTCCAAAGGAAAGGTTCCCTACAAAATGTGTTGTGTGACAAAGTCTTATTCTACTGAACTCAAATGGAAAAGTCTTCCAATAGATTAATGGTTACCTGGAGTAGGAATCGATGTGATTGGAGAAGAGACGTGGATAAGAAAAATCCGGGAACCGGGAGAAACGGCATGATCAAGAGCCCATTTCACTGCATCCAAGTCATCTTTGCCAACAGCCACATAAAGATCATCAACCCTTCTATTTTTGTTTTGTGTTATGCTGTTGCCATCCTCAACTATTTCCACAATTTCTGTTGACAACGTTTGTCTAGAATAGCGGCCATAGTCACCGTTTTCTTGGCCAAGCACCTCATCATTAACCCCGTTTCTGGTACTGATTAAACTTTTGATTTCTTCAAATGCTCCAGAAACTTCAGGAGTCACTATTTCTTGGGAGTTATAGACAAAGGAATCTCTACCAGAAGTAAAATAGAAGCCATTAACTCCGTTTCTTTCACTTCTCTTGAGATCCCCAAATACTTCCGAAGTTTCTGACAACCATATTGGTCTAGAATAGTAATCCTTTGCTTCTCTTGGGGTGTGATTCACATCTTCCATATCTCTGCCTCTGTCTCAACTTTTCTCACAGTACAAATGAGGGTAGGAATAGAATAGAAAGGAATTATTGGTCTATTCTAAATTGGCATTACATGAAGGCTTCGTTGCTATCAAAGCCTCAAACTAGGTGTAAAAGGAGTTTCTCTTTTGTCAAGTTAAGTATATATTTTTAGATGAAAACTTTTTTGTCAATATCAACACTTCATTGGACATGCCATACTATGCTTAGTGTGTGGCAATAGTGTCTTTTGGCTATTTAGTTGTAACAATGTAGGCTTCTTGCTATAATCGCTTTAACTTTAACATTTGAGTGTTAGTTAGGACCATATCATTTTTGGCTATGTACTTGTAAAAGTAAGGTTTTGGTGTACTAGTCTTTGAAAAATCTAGCATAGTTTCTAAGGTCATAATGGTATAAATGGAATGTAAGGGTTACATTCTCTAAAATGATCACATGGGTGCTTGCTTTATTGCCAGCTTAAGCCCTGAAGTTTGGCTTGTTTTACGTAGGTACCCTTCATGATCAGAATGTTTGAAGAAAAAAGACAGCAGGAAAATCAACCAGCTAGCAGAAATTTCTGACCTGTTATTTGCAATGAAGAAACTAATACAGGGAATTGTGAATCTTGCTTACGAAGGAATAATCTTTCGAAGATGTCAATGCTGGAATCCCTGAATGCCTTAAGCTGTCGTGTATAATATTTTAAGGATATCTAATAATCACATTGTTTACTTAAGGTGTTGTTAACATTCCAATGACTCTTGGCACATCATATGAATTGGCAATCATTTGGATGTACATGAAAAGACCTTTATTTTCTATGAGATGCAATAAATTTGGAATATTGTAAAGTAAATATATATTACTTGTTGGCGTCGCTGTCTATGTATTATCATTTTAGGATGATAACTCTTGAATTCATGAGAGAAAAATTTGTAAAAAAGCAGGTGAGAGAACACTCTAAATCATATGAAACATGATATTTATGATGAAAAAGATAGTTTTTCTAAAAAATCACCTTAGACCAAGTTAAAGTGAGACTCGACTGAAAGAAGTTATAGTAAAAATATCTATTTTGGTAAGTTACTAAATTAAGTTAATAAGGGTTGGTTTAGTAATGAAAGTGAATGGGAGGTAAGGATAGAACAAAGTTTAAATTTTCTATTAACTAACACTTCCTACTAACAATTAATAAATGCTGATAAAAAGAACTAACTTAATTTAAATAATATTATGTAAGATATAAGAGGTTAATTAAATGTTTTCAAGTGGCTTAAATCTGATTCTCTTTTATTTTTAACATAAAATTTTTTTCTCTATGTGTTTAAATAAAATAATTGACAAAATCTACGCTTTGACATCACATAATCAAAATATTTTTATCTTTATAAGCAATTACTTTTTTACATTATTTTCAATTTTCTTTTTCAAAAACATTTTCACTAAAAGATTTTTCAATTACTCAACTTCATAAGTCTAAGTCAAAAGCCCACTTGAAGTTCACTACATTATTTTTTTAACATAACCGCTCAACCTACATGCTCAAGTTTTGGATAAGTATAAAAAAAAAAAAAAAAAAAAAAGTACCAATCGACACTTTGTGTTAACCTACACAAGACAAGGGTCATTGCATTTTGCATCCACACACATTGAACATAGCATCTCATACACATGTATTTAGAATTTTGCATTCTAGAATATATTTCTAATTAAAAATATATTTTGAATATATTTCTGGAATACATTTTTGAATAGAAAAATATTAAATAATGTACATTCCAGAATATATTAATATATTATGAATTATATATTTCAGGATACATTTTAAAATGTATACAAAACTTTAAAATAGATTATTGATTTTATGATTCGGAACCTTCTTAGATCACCAATCTAAAATAAGGTTCTTTTATAAATCTGAACTAGGATATTTTTGACATTTTACCATATCCATTGGATGCAGTTTCAAACCATGGAGGTGTAGAATGTAATGACCCAAAACGAGTCATGCAATAAACAAAATTGATTGGAAAGCTTGGTTCGTTAAAAAAAATTATTTATTATATAAAATTAATTCAAAAGACATATTTAGTTAAAAGATCTAAAATATATAAGCAATTTAGTTAAATATTCATTTAAATATGAACTTTTATTACTATTAAAAAAGTTAAATTTATAAAAAAAAAACTAATAATTACAAATATATATATTTTTATTATAAAAAATATTTAAATCTTTAAAATATTACATAATAAAAACTTTTAAACACATGCTTTTAATATAACTGTTCAGTCCGTCCTAGCTTGCTAATAACGTCCATTAGATTGGTGGGTCATTAAACTAAAATTTCACTGGGCTGAATCTAAATTGTAATCCCTATTAGAAGACATAAAAACATGCAATAATATTTATGTATATAATTTTTTAAAATATGACTTTCTTTTATTACAAACAAGGGTGTTCTTTAATTCGAGTTGAATATAAGATATTATTTGTGTTAGCATTTGATTGGTTTAGGAAAATAACAAAATATTAAGAAAGGAATGTGTTTATAAATTATCATTAACCTCGTCATTTAAGCTATATGAGATTGCCAGATTTACCTGAGCAAGTTCATCAATCAAAACTAAAGATCAAGATAATCTGTATCCTTTTATTGCCCAATGAATTGTTTCTGTAATTGAATTAGAAATAACATAAAACTGATTGCATAGAAGCAGTTTTATAAATTATTTTGAATTATGGAAAGAAGCTGAAATAACGTTAAGAAGACATATTGATTTGGACTAGGATAGACCTATAGAGACAAAGCAGATTATGAAAAGAAGTATATATGGATGGAGGAGAGGGAAAGTGTTGATGGCAGGGACCGGAATCCCACTATCTGATTCGGAAGAAGGATCTATCCAAAAAGAAAAAAAAAATGGATGATTATAACCAAGATCAGTCACATTATCCAATTAGATAAAAGTATGATGCATGATGATTCTGCGTGATTTAGCCCAAATGTCAATTGCTAAATGAGAATTCAAATTATCCTGAAATGATGAAAACCAAGAATCAAGTTGCGGACATAATTAATCCACCATGTTTTTTGATAATCGGATATGCAAATCTTGTGACCTTTGTCTAACAAATTGAAAGATTTGCTTCCTTTAATATAAAGATTTACCAAACACCTGGCTTGAGGTCGGAAGAGTTTGTGAAATTACTACAGAAAAAGGTGCAATAGTGTGAGGCACTAAAAGGAAGTGGCGGGTCCAAAACGTTACTTCCTGAATGGCAACCAATATTCCCACTTAGATTCCTTTATATATGGATCTTTATCGCATTTAATGAAGTGAAAATAAAGAAAACCAGTCAAAGATGACAAGCAGCACCACTTTACTTGCTGCTGTTCTAAAACTTCTGATCATTTTGTTATTCGCAGGTTGGGTTTCTCTTTGGCTTCTGAAGCCCACCCAAATATTTACAAGAAAATGGAAACAATTAGAAGATAGCGCCAATGATACAATTTTTGGATACTATGGTAAGAACGCTGAATCTCAACTTCAATTACTCATACCATGTTTAATCCTTTGTGTCTATTCAAAGTAACTGTTACTGCAAAACAGCTCCTGAAATGCTAGTCAGATGTTAAAAGATGAATCATACTTTTATTGATCATAATTTTTTCTGCAGGTCTTAGCTTCGCTGTGTACTCGTTTCCAATAATTGCTATTGCAATAATTGGACTTCTTTTATTGGATTTGAAAGGTGGATACCAAAGCAGGTAATAATAGGTAAACTTCAAGGGCTGTTCAATTATTATAATTGACATTTCTCTTCAAAATTTGTTTCCTTGGTACTACAGAAGCGCAAGGAGTCCATCAAAATCAAACTTCTTCTCAAATCCACTGGTGGTGAACAGCACAGTGGGAATCTTATCCAGTATTGAAATACTGGTAGCTGTCCTTTTTATTGTCTTCTTAGCATGGACCTACTACTCTCGGATTTCTGCAGACTTCAAGAAGTTGGTGCCATACAAATCACTGAAGTTGAATACGTAAGTGTTCTTGATACGCTTATGTTGGATTGGTAGAAAAGCTATTACTTCATCGAGTTACTATCTTGATTTCAGATGGCAACTCAAGTATCACAGAGTGGCTACCCGGTTTGGCTTGCTGTCAGAAGCTTGCCTGGCTTTGTTGCTCCTTCCTATTTTAAGAGGGTTGGCTGTGTTTCGCATACTTGGCATTCAGTTTGAAGCTTCGGTTAGATATCACACCTGGGTCGGAACTGCAATGCTACTTTTTGCTACAATACATGGTGCAAGCACTTTGTTGGTATGGGGGGTCAGCCACCATATTCAGGATGAGGTGAAGTCTAAATCATGCACCTTCTGTTGTTTTAATTTGGAAGCATTTTCTTTACCACAGATTTTTCAACATTAGTTGAATATAGGCTCAGTACTTGTGCAGTAGCTAGTGATTAGTTTTCTCCTCCTCTCATCATATTTTTCAATCAGATTTGGAAGTGGCAAAAGACTGGACGGATATACCTTGCTGGGGAGATAACACTTGTTGTGGGGCTAGTCATTTGGGTCACTTCTCTTCCCCAAATTAGAAGGAGAAAGTTTGAAATCTTCTACTATACACATCATCTCTATGCAATCTTTCTTGTATTTTTCTTGTTTCACGTTGGGGATAGGCACTTTTATACGGTTTTCCCAGGAATATTCCTTTTTAGCCTTGATAAATTGATTCGAATCATACAATCAAGTCCAAAAACTTGCATGGTTTCAGCTAGAATATTTCCTGGCAAAGCTGTGGAGCTAATTCTGCCCAAAGATCCAGGTATCTAGTTTCTTTATAGCAGTCTGAAATTGAGCATTAGAATTGCAAAGATAAGGGGGAAATTATTTAAACGACTTTTTAACGATTTGCAGGGCTGAAATATAACCCTACAAGTGTTATATTTTTTAAGATACCAACCATATCTCATCTTCAATGGCACTCTTTCAGTATAATATCTAGTTCCAGGGCTGATGACCGCATTTTGTCAGTGATAATAAAATGTGAAGGGTGGTGGACTAATTCTCTTTACGATCTGATAAATGCTGAACTAGAAAAAACTGAAGATAAAAGGAAGGGAATACATGTTGCAATCGAAGGACCTTATGGACCTGCTTCTTTAGACTTTTTGAGGTGAGCATAGACATCATACTTACACTTCTAATAGAGCTGTTTATTATAACTCCTCGGTTGTCCCTTGTCATCAGTTTTTTTTTTTTATGATGTGAAAGACAGTGAAAAAGTATAAGATCATACGGGTTAATGGAAAAATTTGTCTGCAGATATGACACCCTTCTTCTGGTTGCTGGAGGAAGTGGAATAACCCCATTTCTTAGCATTTTGACAGAGGCTAATTCAGCTACCAACAGAAGTAGATTTCCCTCGAGAATACAACTTGTGTATGTCATCAAGAAAGCAGAAGATTTCTGTCTGTTACATTCAATATCACATCTGTTGCTCAACCAATCAACTAAAAGTTTTCATTTGAACCTAAAATTGTTTGTAACCCAAGAAACACAAGCAGGGGTAGGAATTAGGGAGCTACTAAATGAGTTCTCTAAAGCAAGAACCCTGCAAGTGAACAGCGTGTATTCAAATTATGCAGCATACGGGCCTGAAAATCCGTCTTGGATGGCTGCCATTGCTGGATTTTGCTCCGTTACTTTCCTTATTTTCCTAATCTGTTTCAACCATATTATAATTCCATCTGGAAAGCGCTCCAAAATGGACAAAGAAAAGACTCCCTCTTGGGTTGTGGATCTTCTTCTGATGGCTGCTTTTGTCCTAGCTTTAGCCTGCAGCGCCTCGGTGGCAGGCTTTTTGAGATGGAGAAGGCTGAGGAAAGGGATTCCCCAAATATCACATACAGAAATTGAAGCCCTTGATCTAAGTTCAGCTGAAGCTAGGAATGCACTTGAAGCTCACGAAGTACATTTTGGGAGAAGGCCTAACTTTAAAGGTAGTGAACTTATCGTTTCTTTACTATGTTTCTAATGCATATTGACATAACAATTGACAGTTTAGGAGCTTTGAATTGAACAGAAATATTTGGCAAGCTCCGAAACGAAAGCGGTGGATCTAATATTGGAGTATTAGTTTGTGGACCTGAGAGCATGAAGGAATCGGTGGCGTTCGCGTGCCAGCAGGAATCGGAGTGTTTTAAGACAGGTGCAAAGAGAACAGAATCCTGCTTCACTTTCCACACTCTCAACTTCACGCTTTAGTATAATCATTATTTTACTTGAATCTAATACTGAAAAAAAGGAATTAGAGTTACGTGTTTATCCATGAAAATAAAACACATCTAACAACTGTTATATTTTCATTAGAAAACATTATTTATAGAATAGTATTATAGTTTTGACAAAAATGTCGTTGCCATGTTCCTTTACCAACTTTCACATTTGAATGAATGAAATAAAAATATCATATACAGATCTTGTCTTCTGGTCTTTGGACGCTATTTTCAAGTTGCTCATACATAGAAACATTATATATAGAAAAATAAAATTAGCAATTGAAAATTTCCAAGCATGTGCACAGCGTGCAGATGGCGGCGCCTGTTTAATGCGCATACATATGTGGTCCTTTTCATATCCTATTTAAACTTGTTTCATGCATAGTACCACTTACAACAAACCCATTAATTCAGACAAGTGGAATGAAACCAGAGAAGAAAGAAAGCCAATCTCGTTTCTAGATATACAAGTGGCAAAATTCCAAATAAACTCTGTGTCTCTAACAAGTTGAATCTAGCTCGTTGGCTGAAACTACTAGTTTTAACTTGATTAGGTACTAGAGGAGTTTTCTTGGAAGTTTAACTAATCCAATAATCTAAAACAAAACAAGTCAAACCGCAATGTAGCAAAATCCAAACACAAAAGGCTCAGCAATAAAGTAAGAAAGAAAAAAGAAAAAAAAAAGTACAATCATGTACAGTGAAAACAACTCAGGCCCGCGTGGAGGAGGTTTGCAAAGGCGCCGCCTCATCGAAATCGTCGCCGCCGCGAACCAAATCGGACAAGACTTTTCCGGGCGCCTCCGGCGGATTCTCTCCGAGGAGAAGCGCGACGACTTCCTTCATGGTGGGTCTCCTCTGGGGGTCAGGGTGGCAACAAGCCAAGCCAAGCTTCAAAACCATCTCCATTTCTCCCTCATCATACTCCCCTGCGATTCTCGCATCGGCAGCCTCACGCGCGCGCCCCTGCGCGTACAAGTCCCTCACCCAATCAATGAGCACCACCTCCTCCTCCGCCACCGAAGTCTCAATGGGCCGCCTCCCGCACGCCACCTCCAACAGCACCACTCCAAAGCTGTAGACGTCACTCGCGGACGTCGGCGCCGCAACCGTGGCCAGCTCCGGCGCCAAGTAGCCCAACGTCCCCACCACACGTGTGGTGTTGGGAACTTCCCCGTGCGTGTAAAGCTTAGCCAAACCAAAGTCCCCGAGCCTCCCTCGCATGTCGGCGTCCAACAATATGTTACTGGACTTAATATCTCGGTGAATAACAACCTGGTCCCAACCGTGGTGAAGGTAGTTAAGCCCCTCTGCCACGTCGACAAGGATACGACGGCGTTGCTCCCACCCTAGAAGCTTCTCGGGGTTATCGAAAACCCACCGGTTAAGACTCCCATTAGGCATGTAATCATAAACAAGCATAAGCTCGTTACCCTTTCTACACCACCCTCGCATTTGAACAAGGTTTTTGTGTTGAAGCCTCCCCATACTCGATATCTCCGCCATGAATTCCCGCAACCCTTGCTTCGAATCGTGGTTCACACACTTCACCGCAATCTGTGTCGTGTTCGGCAACGTCCCTCTGTACACTCTCCCGAACCCTCCCGAACCTAACAGCTTCTCCTTCCCAAATTCCCCTGTCGCAGAACTTAATTCCTCGTACGAGAATCTATGCGGCCAGTACTCCAGCTCCCAATCTTCGATCTCCTCGTCTTCTTCGTCTTTCCCTTTCTGGATTCGCCACCACAAGTAAAAACCACCACCGCATATAACCACAAAAACAACACAACCAACAACAATCCCCGCTATTGCGCCACCGGAGAGCGATGAAGACGACGATTCCGGTTCGAACACCGGTAGGTTTGTTGTGTTCAGCTCCCTCGCCGGCCCTGAATCGCTGAAGCTCCACGCCAGCACCCTCTGTGCCTCGATCCAGTTCGTTTTGGAAGCGGAAAACCCGACGTACATGTCAGGTGACACGTAGTTACCTATGGTAGGTACAGAATGTGAAAGCGTAGGCTTCAACGGGCGCGAAACGCCGATTGGCGCGACGGTCACGTTGAACACCAGATTCTGACCGTCGAAGTCGATCCAGGCTCGGATATTCTGGCCGGTGCGCATGCGCACCGGCACGAACTCCCCGGTGGAATTGTAGTAGCCGGCGGGGGTGGCGAAGGTGGATTCGATGTTGTTGAGGTCGATGCCGATGTGGTTATCGTCGATGTCGTTGAACTCAGGGTTCTGACCGGTGTCGAATTCGACGGCGACAAGGGGGAAAAAGGTGGGGGAGGTGGCGTTGGTGAATAGACCGAAGTACTGGCTGGCGAGGGCTCCAGGAGGGTCGGTGGTATTGCAGAGGACGAAGGCGAGGCCAAAGCCGGGACTGGTAGGGATTTGCGGCAAGACGGAGAAGACAAAAGAGGTAGAGAATGAAGCAATGGATAAGGATGAGGAATTGGAAGCGGTTTTTGCGATGGGAACTTTTGTGGGATAGAAGGCGCGGCCGTAAGAGTACTGGTTGGAGTCGTTGGTCATGCGGATCACCGAGGCGTCCACGCGAGCGTCTTTCACCAGAGTGAGGTTGGTGACGCCGGTGAAGGAGTTGAATAGAAAGTCCAAGCAAACTGAAGGAGTCGCAAAGAGTACGAGCTGAAGAAGAAGAAGAAGAAGAATAACCAACGACTTGCCGCCGGGAAATGAAATTTCACCGGCGACGGGGATTTTGGAAGGAGACATGGGTGGTTGTCCCCCTCTTAGGTCAAGTGTTTTTTGGGTAAGCTGAGGACATATATGGTTGGATTTTGTTTGAACGCTTCCTTCAACAACGTTGAATAATCAAGTTTTGGTTTCAAATAAATATCCTGTAACAAAATATGGTCTTATTTAAATTTCATCCAAAAACTAATGCTCATATTATTTAATAAGTAAGGAATGAGATTTTTGTTTGAAGATTATTGTTTTAAAAGAATGTTAATGAGACTTTTTAACTGATGTTGATAATTTAATAAAGAGTCACTGTAATAAAACTCAATTGAATGAGCTGGATGAGTGATGAAGGTTCCTCAAAAGAAAGGAGGAGTCAGCAGTCAGAGATGTAAATATGTATTATTTTTGAAAGTCCACTTGCGATGTCTACACTGCGAGAATGATGACGTTGGTTTCTTCTTATGATGGCTATTCCCAGAAGTATATGTTTCAAAACATGAAATTTCCACTGGATATTTCTTTTTTTCACATATCACCCTATAGCAAATATTTATGGAGATAGTATAATTTCTTTCCCTCGATGTCAATGAATTCTGCTGAGCTTGATGGGGTAGATGACTGCCGGAATTTGGTAACCGAATTTCGAACTGTTCTTTCTCAAGATAATAGAATGAGGAAAATAGTGAATTAAAATAAAAGTGTCAAAATTTTAAAATAAAATTTATAAAGGTAAAGTGTAGGATATAATTATTTAGAGAATTAAAAGTTTAGATAAAAACATATTTATAAATAAGTATATTTGAAAGAAACTCCACTTAGCAATCTTTGAAAATAAGAAAAATTTTATAAATAAAAAAATGTAAAAAAATGTAAGAAAGTAATATAAAGTATGTGATATAATTAAATTTTATTGAAATGTAAAAAATATATTATTTTAAAAATAAGTGTATGTAGTATATTAATTTAGAGAATTAAATATTTGAAGAAATAATTATTTAAAAATACACAAATTCAAGTAAATATAAATTAAAATATATATGTAAATATGACAAATTTATGAAGAAGAGAAATTAAATTGTAAAAAAATAATGGAAAGTGTGTTATATAATTGAAATTTTTAAATTGTGTATATTGAACGTGATAAATTAAATATTTATCAATTGGAGTATTTATTTTTTAAATAATGATGAAAAGGAAATAGAAAATATCATAAAAATAAATTTTTGAGGCAACAATATTCTAATTCATGCTTATAACAATGATGTTTATAAATATAAATAAATTTGAAATTTGTATAATAAATAAATTGAAAATTGATTCTGAGGTTTTATAATTGTAGGTTTAGTTTATATATGTTAATAATTTATTATGCTTATATAAGGTAATTAAAAATATATAATAGTAGAATGAATAAGAAAAGAGTTGAATATTTAGTTAAAAAGGATTTGAAATTTGATATAAATAGTTGTAAAGAAAATGAGATGAAGAAAAATGTAAATGAAATTAAATAGATACGAACTAAATTTAGATGTTTGTATGTGGTGATTGTCAATATGTGAAGTACCGTTTTAACTCACAAATTAATTTATTAGAAGTTTTTTTTTGTGTAAATCTTTGGTTTGGATAAAAAGTTTAATGTTGTCTCGTGATTGTTTATTTACATGTTTAGATTTTATAGAGTTGAATTATTTTTCAATGATTAATCATCTATGCAACATCAATGTGAGACTTCATTTCTATTGAATCATGCACAAAGTTTTGATTAACCACCTTAAACAAATGACGGTAGTTGACTTTTATTATTTCTTTGAGATATTTGTATTACAATAATTGGGTTACGTCCTGTAACAGTTGATGGAAAGACCAGTTGCATTAGTTGTCATTTTTCTTGAGTTGTTACATCTGTAAGTAAAATCGTAATCATTTAAAATTTCCATTATGATGTTGGGGTTTGTGGAAGATATTGGAGACACTTGGTTTATAAGTTATAATTTGTTTTGTAAATTTTGTATACTTAACATATAATTTAATGATTATATTAAAGGGAAATGAGATTTACAATTTATCATTTTGACGCACTCAATACATTTCACAAGATGAACCACTACACTTGCACAACCATAAATTACAACACCACAAGATTAAAAGTGCAATGTGTTCACTATCACTGCGATTGAAAGTGTCAGACAATCTTGTACACCAGATAATAATATTGGGAGATCCGAAAGTTGAAAAGAGTCCATACCTATGCTATGACTTTAATTTCACATTATCATAATAGGTTAGGTCACGCATAATTTCACAACATATTTGTAAACTTATCAACGTTGACTCATCTACCCCAAGTGTTAATATTATTGACTATATCAAGTCCTCAATAAGATTACATATAGAAAAGCTTGGTTGGCAAAGCAACATGTCATTGAAAGTATGTATGACAATTGAAAAGAATCATTCCACAAATTACCCAACCTACTGCAAGTCATCAAAATTTGTTTTTGGTTTAAAGTACTGATTGACCACACAAGCAGCATCTTCTAGCTAGAAGTTACTCCAATACAAAGTCTACTTCAAAATATTGGTTTCAACCTTCAAATCATGCATTGATGGGTTTTGATTTTGCAAACCACTAATACAAGTTGATGACACATTCTTAGATGACAAATACAAAGATACCCTACTAGTCACGGTTCCACAAGAGGAGAGGAATAACATACTCTACATCCCAATTGCTATTGTTGAAAGTAAAACTGTAAATGCTTAGTTTTTTTCTTAAAAAACCTAAGAAGGTACGTTACACCTCATAAGGGCTTGTACTTAATTTTTGATCGCTACTACATCATTCATGTTATGTACACAAGAGATGAAACTAGATGAACTAAAGATAACTATATGCATGTGTACTGCATTTGACATATTGTACAAAATTTCATGAGATGTTTCAAGAATGCAGACTTAAAAAGAACCGTGTAAAAATGGGAAGCACTTTTATTTTCAAAAAAAAAAAAAAAAAAA
>Ga0209489_101567_pt1 | contig 47116 bp, 32 predicted proteins | sample SiratrowhiteBW_FD_187527 | JGI IMG/M metagenome (GOLD analysis project Ga0209489, IMG submission 187527) | Root nodule microbial communities of legume samples collected from California, USA - Siratro white BW (SPAdes) (version 2) | ecosystem: Host-associated > Plants > Roots > Nodule | place... | reverse complement strand
AGTCTCCTGTCTCCTCTCTTGGAAGGCGAACTTCTGCCCACCCTTTCTTTGAACCTTGTCAATGATCGAACTTAAAGATATGAACTGAGTGCCATTTGATGAGTAACTGAGAACAAGGGAGAGGGATTTGTGAATGAGAAATACAAGTCACCTATCTTCATATCCATCAATGGGATTATCTCAAATTGATCAAGCGGGCTTGATAAGGAGTCAGAAGCATCACAACGAGCAAAAGTCACTGCGAAGAACTAATGATTAAAAAGAGACCCATCCATAATATAATAAACAAAAAATCAAGAGTCTTCAAGTCTTCCTCAGGGGTCGGGGTATTTCCCCCAGGTTGCTCAGGGGTCCCCATCAGCCATTTTTCTATGTATTGCAGACCCTCAGAAATAAAAAGAACCAACTCCGGGAGTCTCAACTCGAAGAGATACCGAATAATTTAAAAATCATAGCGCTGATAATCGCGCGTTTGATGGTAATGGTCCAATTCAAACTTTTGCTGTTGACAAACCATCTCCCGCGCTTTGTAGCTACGCTGTGTTCACTAGAAATGGTGGCAAGATTCATACTTTTATGGCGGCGTGTGGCATGTGCCACTGCCAGTCTCTCTTCTGTTTTATAGTTACCAAAAATCTCAAAGTGACGGAATTGAAAAAAGCAACAAATGGGGCCCCACCCTTTTTTGAATATGAGCTTCATTTCCCCCATGCCCTCTAAGAATAATAAGGTTCTTATTTTTTTTTCGAGGACAGTGCTTTTGGATAAATTCGTCCGCAATTTTATTCCACAACAGAAAGAAAAAGGATCAATATCTTTCTTTGTGACTAGAAACGACATACAGTCAAAGTTTTTAACAATTCTATTTTTGAGAAGATCCACACTGACTCCTTGTGATTTGACAAAGACTAAAAAATGGAATATTTTGGTTTGATTTGTTTCGGCATAAAAAATCACCCATAATTGCCCTCCTCTTACTATCTATTAATCAAAGAAGTCTATTAATCAAAGAAGTCAGTAATAATGATATTTTGGACCCCAAAAGGATCATTCTCCGACTTTCAGAGTATTCCCCGTTCCCCGCAACAAATATACGTATCAGTCAATATTTAGCAGATTTGACTCTGAGCTCTCCAAGACTCTTCTACTTAACAGGCTCAGTAGGCTGCTTTGCAGGGTGGGCTCAAGACCGGAAGCCTCCCCCTTTTATATTTATTTTATCTTATTATATATATAATTTTCACAGCTCTTTCTTAACTTAAAAACAGATCCAAGTTAAGGAAAGACTGATATGCTGCCTTGATCATCCATTCTTCTATGCTATGCAATATTCTATGCCTATGCCACCTCTCGTATCTCGAGAACTCAAAAAAACCTTCGGCCCACTTGTTAATGTTAGTCTATCCCGTTTTCTTAGTTTGCGAAAGGCTCAAGGGTGGGAAGACGATTTGTCCCTCTCTTTGGACTAAGTTAAGACATTCACGTTCCAGCACTCGCGCTAAAGCAGAAGATGCGGCTTAGCCAGCTGCACTCTTTGATCGAACCGTCTTTTGTAATTGTAAGAAGAACGCTTACCCAGGTGCTAGGAAAGGTAGTAAGGCAGCCTTTCAAAAGTTAGCGCCATTTAAGGACTGGAAGCAAGCTTCACACCTTCCACAACGGCAACTACACCGTCGACTCCACAAGAACTCCAAGAAAACTCGTTCTTCTCTCACACAGCACTTCTCCCTCCGCACCTGCTTCTCTTTCTCTTTCCTTAACCTCCTTCGTGAGCACATTGTTCCTGGTCTCTTCACAATTGATTATCTGCGGAGACTTTTGGTACCAAGATCGAGACCTTGAGTCCAGGCCGTTGCATCACCGTCACCTCTGATTCGGTCAATAGAAAGACCAGCACAACTGCTAGTGCTAAGGTCTTTTTTGGAGGGGTGAAGATCACGCAACCTGATCTCTTCAACAACGGCATGGTGTTTATTCATGGCCTTCAAGGTTTCATCGCTCCGTTTTCTTGCGACGTGGAGAGGATGACCTCGCTCTCGTTCCCGTTCCATCCAGATCATCGTTCTGGTCAACATATTAAGACTTCCGGCTCGGTGCAGCCTGCTATCATGCGCCTGATGCTCAGAGATGCCATGCTCCGGCTCCGTAACAATGGCTTCAGCATCTTAGCCCTCCCTAGAAAGGTGAAGTACGCCGAGCTTGTGACTCTTAACAATATGACGGTCTTCGCCGTTGACGACCTTTCGATCTTCTCCGGTTCTCACTCTTATATCATATCAGCACCGTCAGGTTCCACATTGTGCCAAACCATTTCTTGTGGATCGCGGATCTGGAGAAGCTTCCAGCGGGGACTGTTCTGCCGACATTGGAACGAGGCCAACCGCTGCTTATCACAACCTCCGGTGCCGGTGGAGGTTTGACCTTGGCGCCGATGAGGATTAACTATGTGAGGATTAAGGTGCCGGACGTCATCCGCAACGTAAAGATCGTGGTGCACAGTGTGTACTTGCCATTTCCACATATATTAATCCTGTGGCTGCGGCTTACGACAGTATCCTAGGCGTCTCATAAGTCTCAGGAGGAGATCAGACGATGGAAGGAACGTGTGCTGCTCCGGGTGGGCATGGAGGTTGTGGTGAGTCCCCGATGCCTCAGGTCAAGCCAATGGTGGAGATCGAGGATCACCATGGCCTGTAATTCATCCTTACTTATTGTATTCTCCTTCAGATGACCAAAAAACCAACCAATACACATTCAAAAATTACTTAATTACCAAGAAGGCTGACTCTTTCTCTTTCATTGAATCCTCCCAATCGTTTAGAAATTCAATGAATACCAGGGAGTTCGCATCTAGAATACCCAAAAGAACGGACTCAAAGCGCTCAGGGTCCACATTCTCAATGAATGCCGAAACGACTGCCCTAACATCTCTTTCGTCAGGGTTATAGTCTAACGACTTTAGCATAAGCGCGGCCTTCCTTATCATTTGCCTCTCAAATGAGACCAAATGATTACTGACACATTTTTTTTTTCCTCTATGCTCAGATTTTCCACTAAAGGAATATATGGGAAAAAGCCCCATCCGAAGAAGGGGAACTGGCTGCTTCGTTTAGGTCTGGCAGAAGGAGTTGGTATGGTGATGGTGACAATAACCTTTTATCATAAGAAGTGGAATTGACGGTGACCCTTGATGTGACTAAGGCAGCTTGACTGTAGGTGTGAAAATGGAGGGGAATTCTATTGGGCTGAAGGCAGGTGACTTTGGGTTAGTGTTCAGTGACAATGGTAGCTAACATTACATGAGATGCGGTTGGAAGCGAGGCAGCAGTCTTTCTATGTTTTCCACTCTAACGAAGCTTCTCTGGGTGAGCTTAGATGACCCGAAGCAATTACCAACTCAATTCTCTGACCAACTCAGACCAACTCAATTCTCTCCGCCCTTTGCGTGCGGAGGAGTTTCTTTTTCTTAAACAGTCCCGTCTCGAACCGGAGGCACCCACTAGTAGTAGGGGGAGCCCATAATTGACCCGGGTAGGCGAGCTTCACAGCTAGGGGCTATAGTTACCAGTTTCGAGTTACTTAGCGGGTATTCCCCAGCACGGCTTATGCGGATCTCTCTCTCTACTACCAGGGAACGGGTTAGAATCCCCATCGCTGGAGCACTACAGGCCTAACTTATTTTTCGATATAATGAGAAGCACCTTTATTGAACTAGAACCCTTATCCCCCAACTGATCTACCCAGTAATGTGATGAGTTCTGACCTCGAAGGCCCAATCCTTCGTCGTACGGAATGAGTATGACTTGGCTACAAGGGAAAGAAAGCGCCAAAGAGATCTAGGAGATATAGCTTCTTTGAGGACCGATTGCTAGCCCCATCATCATCCCGAGCTTTTCACCGTCGGTCCCATGACTGTACGAGCCCTATGAACTAGCTCTTCCGTGTCCGCCGAACTGTACGATGGAGGGCGTTCAATTCGAGTATTGAATTTTCCCAACCGGGTGAGCACCATTAATTTCTCTAGTAGATAGACTCTACAAGGAACCTGGCTCAGAGGAAGAAGGACATTAGTTTGAAGTCTCGAGTCTCTATCCCCTCTCTAGTGCTGCTTACAAGGACCGGTTTCCCTACTACCGTGTAATGGCGATATCTGCCTCGAAAGCCTCGGCTTGCTTCGTCTCCTAGTGGTGCTTTCCCGTGGAGCGACCGTGAGTCAGGTGGAGTAGCCCTATTCATTCCACTCCATCTACCTCCCGAGACAATAATCCACAAATAGATTTTTTTTGTCGAGGTAAGGTAGAGGATAAGAGGTTTCCCAGGCTGTGCTGAGAGAGGGTTGTAGCTTTATTGTTGGTTTACCTTTTCATTCATGGCAGGGTTAGTGGGAGTGAGTTGGATACTTCTGTGGGCCACCAAACAGCACAAGAATCCTGAAGCCGTTAATCCTTTGTTTCCCGCCAATTCCCTCACTCCGTTCCACTCCTTCAACGCCGCCGCGGGCTTCGGTTTCGCTTCCTCCGGTGGTGCTTTATCTTCATTCCCATGAGGTCGCGGTACCCTATCGCCGAGATCTTGTGCAGCGCCGGGAAGTCGGAGGCTTCCACGACCAAGGCGCCAATGTTCATGACGCCGTGGAACCTCCCCGACGGCCGGCGAATCTGGACGGCGCTGAAGCAGGGTGTTCTGGCGGCGTCGGGGTCGGCGGGAGAGGAGAGAATGTTGCTGATGAGGAACCTGACGGTGCCGATGAGGTGGTCGCGGAAGGTGCCGACGGCGTAGATGGCGACGGAGATTCCGGAGGTGTCGCTGGCGAGGAACTCCGGCGTGACGCGGAAGAGGAACTTGTCGTTCCAGGTAGGGTTGTGGCCGCCGACCTTGTCGACTCGGGTTCGGAGCTTGGTGGAGGGGTCGATCCATGTGAGGGCGTAGGTTTGGAGCCTCCGCCGTGGAGACGAAGGTGGCTGCAGTCCTTGTGCTGAGATCAAGTTGATCTCCAATACTTGCTCCTGCATCTTCGCCGGCGACGCAATTCTCTCTCTCTAGAACCCTACCGCACCGCCGTCTTTCATTCTTTCTTCTTCAATCTCCGGCAAGATCGACGGGCGTGATGGACCAAGAAAGAATAAACGGTTCTGATTCCGGCGGAGGGAAGAGGTGCCTGATGATGTTGAGAGAAAGGGAATGTTATCGTTCGAGCGCAAGCACGTGTAGGGCCCACCTTTAGATATTTATTGGATTTATGGATTTTATTTTGTAGTAATAGTTAGCCTAAAATATTAGCGTTAAAATAACTAAATTGGGGTTAGGGTGAGGTCATAAGCGAAAGCCGCCTACTTGCTAGTTAAGAAACCAAATGGAAGGCCAACCAACCAATATTCCTTATATAAGATATCAGTCTTGAAGACAATTCCAATGGAGTTTAGTTTAATCAAGTCAAACCATTTGACCGGCTTAGACTCTTATACTTATAGGAGAGAAGGAAGTTGACTCCTTTCTGGCTTTTATCCTAGAGGATCATCAGATGATTCATAAAGTGAAGTGATCCCACTCTCTGGCTACCTCTTTGATAGGAAGGGAACCCCATTCAAGGACTTTGTTAGCACTCTCTATGAGAGCAGGTTAGATGCTAAAAAATCAGGTAATGAAGCATTGTCATTTGTGTACAAAATCCTTATGAATTCGCTATATGGTAGATTTGGCATTAATCCAAAATGCACAATAACCGAGCTCTGCGATGAAGATCGTAGAAAAGATTTGTTCAAACATAGTGAATTTATCTTTATGGATCAGATTAGCACTAACTGCCACATCGTTGTCTACCATAGCAATCCCGGGATGGAGGGTAGCACTGATTCTTGGAATCCACCTCAAAACTCAGCAGTCCAACTAGCAGCAGCTATCACAGCCTGTTCTCGGATTCATATGTACCCTTTGATTTCAAGAGAGGACTGCTACTACACGGACACAGACTCAGTTGTGCTGAGTAATCCACTACAATAAGAGATGATTTCATCTTCAGAATTAGGTAAATTAAAGCTAGAGGCAAAAATCCTGAAAGGATTCTTTTTAGCACCTAAAGCCTATTGTTACTATCAAATTGATGGTAAAAATGTAATCAAATTCAAGGGACCCGCAAAAAACCTGGTTGATCCTGAATGGTTTGAGTCACAGTATGAAGACCTATCTCGTACAAAACAGGTCATTGTGAAATCCAACTTCCGGATAGATTGGCACAAATTAGATATCACAAAGAAAGATACAATTTACACGCTTGGACTTCCGCTGGATAAAAAGAGGAAACTAGTCTTTCAGGATCAAACCTGGGTGGATACTGATCCTGTTCATATCATTGACTTTTCTAGACTAGATCACATTGGAAAACAAATTATTCTTTCACAAAGGAGTGAAATAAAACAACTACGGATTCACAATGAGAAATTCATGAAGGAACGTGAGCTAGATGAGAGAAAGAAGACTGATATAAGTATGCTAACGACTGAGAGAAGTATGACTTCAGACAGTACGCTATTTGATCATATGGATAAACCGGAAACTCACCCTGACGAGAAAACTGAAAAGAAGATACCTATAACCCAACGAAGGAAATGGACAATGTTCCCAGATCTCATGGATAAGGTGTTGAAACCAGAAACTGATGATGAAGATAAAAAACCACCCGATTAAAGTAAAGAAACCTAATCACCGTCAGTAGCAATAGACTGATCTTAGCCCTTTGACTCTTCTTGAACCTACAGATTTGACGCCGGCTTACTGGTTGAAAGCTGAGCTTCTTATGCAACTGGCTGATCGGATTAGACAGCCATAGAACCGTCAAGGTTACGAGCCATCAATCTCATTCTCATGCTTTGACGCATTCCCATACTTCCTCTCAAAAGGTAGACAACAAGGAAGTCTAATGCAAGGGCCTCAAAGTAGTCTTCTTTCTTGCTCGTTGAAAGCCCCGGTAGGAAAGGAAGTTCGAAGTCTAAAGGATAAGCACTACGAACTAAGAAGCAGCAGAGAACTCATTCGAAAATAGTCCCAAAGCCCTTCAGCTGCCTAAGATGAATGAGATAGAATGACTATTGATCATTGATCCCCGATGGTGAGATTCAAGTCTAGTCAAAGCCTCAGCATCAATCTCATTTTCTTTGATTGGTCTTTCTTCCTTAGTCAAACAAAGCCAACCAGCGATTTAGAAACTAGTTAGTCTATCTTTCTTTCAATTGACCTGTCAAAGGGCTTAGAAGGGCTTAGAATGACCTCTAGGTCTCTTTGCAACTATATTGCTTTCTTCCCCTCCTACATCAGATGACCTTTAGTAGAAAGTCTTGGCAGAATGGCAAGGTAACTAAGGAAGTTGAAATATCTTCAATTCATCTGACCCCTCCTCCCTCCTCATCAGTTGTGAGTGCAGGCTTTACCCAGAGATAATGAATGTCTTTCTGATAGCCTTGGGCAGTCTATTCCGTCCTGTATTTCCTTCTTGGAAAGTGAGAATGGTTAGGAAGTCTTCAAGACTCAACGTGATTGACCCTCAAAATGAGTAGGAAGATCAACCCAGAGATTGATTGAATTACTAAACTCGTGTAATTACTTAAGTAGTGGAAATTTTTTGCTCGCAATAAAGATGGATTCGATTCTATCTATTTGTTGCAATCCCGGAGTCATCAGAATCAAGCATGATACTTGCTCATCAATTCCAGTCTTTCATTGGTTGTAGGAGAATGAGGAGGGATTTTGAGGGGATTGAGCCCCCCTTAGAATATGGTTAGCGGACATGCGTAGCCAGAGACTCAAATAAGAAAAACAGATTAGGCATCACACCCATCTAATCTATTCCAAATCTCTCACTTTTCTTCAATTTTGAATCAATTGACCGTGGAAGAGACTTTCGAAGAAGATCAGCCTGAAATCTCGAGTTCGCATGTGTCGCGAAAGACCTATCATCCGATATCTGAGTGCCTTAGTACCTTCCCTTTGTCCTGCTGACAGCAAGCATTCCTACCATTGCTAGGAGATCGTCACTATGACTTGATCGACACCACAACGTTCTTCCACTCTTCACTTGATCGACACCACAACGTTCTTCCACTCTTCGCTAGCTTTTCTCTCATTCCATCCATTAGGTTCTTCGCTAGCTTTTCTCTAAGTCATTCACATTCTCAATTATGCAGGAGTCAGGTTAAGAGCAACTCCTGCAGGAGAAACGGACTCAGCTAGAACTATTGTTAGTAATATAGAACCTATGAATACAGAAAGTGCTTTGATCAATGCTTGCCTGCGTGCTGTAGGTTCATCAATACTCAAAGGATCAAAAGTTTCTTGCTCCTGAAACATCAACTTAGCTGTCTTATTCAAAGGTTCACCACAGTCACATGGACTGGCAATCTGAGGATGAGTACTACATACATGATCAATGAATGTCTCTCGAACTACTTTCAAAAGAGTGCTAAGATCCGGGGAGCACAAAGCAGCTGGCTTGATAAGCAAAATCTCTGGTGCAACCATCCACCAAATACTGAAACCAAGCATTGCACACAGGCATAAGATGAACCGCATGTCCTTCAGGTAGGAATATCTGATTGCTTCTTTCAAACTGATGGATTTGATTCTTTTATGATCAGAATCACCAAAAAGATTGAACAATCCAGGCTTTTGTACCTCTGATCGTATTAAGGGAGTTTTAGAATGTACTACTTCGAAGGGTAGAGCTTCCCATGCAGTCATAGGTATCCAGTCAGCAAATGTATATAGGAACTCCCAATCATTCTTTCTGAATAAACAATTACGCTTTCCACTTAACGCTATGTCTAATAGAAATGAAAGATTCTCAAGGTAATGATGGGGAAGATCTTTAGGTTTAACCATGTGTTCACTTCTTTTTTGACATTTGATCCATACTGGTGGGCTTATTCTATTACCAGAGTGATTGAAACTAGTACTACCAATTCTTTCTTCCCTAATCATAGGGATATTCCTGACTAAAGGAGTACCATTGAAGATTCTTAGAAAGAGATTCATCATGTTTGCCCTCCTAACCCACTTTCTTTATAAGAAGAAAAGACAATGGTTTTATCATTATTCATTCCAATATGACCTCCCAAACAACGTACAGGTTCATCACCAACCTCAAGAGTCTGTATTTTACCCTTTAGAGAGAGTTTATTGAAGATCTTCTGAATAGTATTATCAATGCAACCTGACAAACAACAATCGTTCTTTGCACATGAAATATATATATCATGTACATATCTAGTATATATTAATGATGGGCATAATTTCTCAATTTCATTATCAAACTCATTTAATACGAAATTCAGTAAAACATGTGATAAATTTCCTACTGGAGGAATACTAAATGAATTGACGAGATATACTGGAATACCATTTTCATCTATCATAGGAATATTAAGAAAATCCATGATTAGCTCCATAACACTACGATCTTTAATGAGATCAGATAAATTCATTAATAAGAGTTTGCGATTAATGCTAAGAAATGAATCCGAAAGATCCAACTTATAGAGTTGATTCACTTCTCCTCTGGAACAGACACGCTTATAAAATGATGAGACTCTACATTTGAATCCAAGTGAATTCGCACTCATAGGGTAATTTTCATATAAAAACATATAGAACATATGTCCAAGAGCCAATAAAACTAGTTCATCTTGTTGTTTTGCTGACATATAAACATAATCTACAAAATCTACAAAGTTAGTGTTAGAATATGCTCTGCAACCTCTCAATTTGAATTGATAGGAAGGCATAAAATGATAAACATTTTGACAGTCACTTATTTTAGTAAGAATAGTCGGTGAAAATTGATATGTCCCAGACATTAGTCTGGCATTTATATTCATAACATCAGACTCTGTTAACTCTGAACACTCATTTTTGATATTTTCATAGAAATAATCTACATAATCAACAACATCTTTCATAGAACAAGTCCTATTAGTCGTCATAGTTTTCACATTATATCCAAATCCCAAATCCAAATTTTTAATCATACAACCTCTCTCATTGTTGAAACCATTCATATCCTTTCTAAAGAACATTCTAACCTTTATCAAAGGCATTCTCATGGAAGTTTATAATAACATACTAGTAGTCTTAGTATGAGTAGATTAAGATAAATAGGGATTTTCTTCTTCTCTATATAGAACTGTAACTACCTATATAGTAAGAACTGTCACTACCCTTCACAATAGATTACTAGAATTTATGAGCGGTTCATGGAGAACTCATCCAAGAACATACAAATTCAAACGGCTGACTCAAAAGAAAGTCATGGATTTTAACTCTACCATATATAGTATATAGGATAGAGCAGCCACTACCAGTAATCAATGTAAATTCTACTATGAGCGGTTCATGGAGAAATCATCCAAGAACATACAGTAGATCAGGACATATTTATCTCTAAAGGGTCACACATAGGTTGGGGTGATTAAGAATGAGCGGAGGCAGAGGTAGCTTCATTTTCCTACTTTCGGGTAAAGACTCTCCGACCTATCTATGGCTTTTCGATGCTAGGTTCGCCTATTGGTTTGCCAACGGGTGATTCCGAGTCCGAGTGAGTTGAAGTCCTAGTAGGGCTCATTGTTTCCAGGTCAGTCGAGTGACTTCGTTCTATCAAACCAGCTTGTCAATCCCGTTGGTAGAGTGCTTTAGCTCCTGGTTCTTCTGCCAGAGTTGGTCTAGCTTCGGTCTTCACAAGAAGGGCATCCTCTTTATCTGGCTTGTCAGTTGAGGAAGAATGAATCCGAACCCAGGGGAATCAGTCCCAAGGCTGCGTTCTTTCACTGACCGGTAGGGGATGAACAAACAAGGTCTCTGGACCTTTCTTTGTCCGAATATGCCATTGACTTGAATAGAAAGGCTCATGCCCCGATGTTAGTCGGATTGTCTTACTGCAGATTCACTCTTGCTTGATCGCATACCTGCTATTCCCTTCTTTATAGGCTTGTGCTGGTGAACTCACCCTCGGAAACATCTGCTACTGATTCAATAGATGGATTCCCGAGTCGGATGAACTGATTGCTTTGTCGATCTCGCATCTATTCTTGATTCATTGGAATGCCTGCCTGCTCTATTCATTGACCAATTGCTTCGACATGGGACTACTTTCCACTCACTGCGGATTCAATAGCTTTTGTTCGATCCTTCCCACTCCACTAACTTCACAGCCCGCTACGCACCCCTCTTTCTATGATTCTTAGGGCGCATAAGCTTTCTTCTTATCTTATAGGGCTTTGAATGCCTCTTGTTAGTCCCGTATTACTGATTGAAAGCTGGCTTGTGGCCTCGCTTAGGACTCTACCTTCTATTGGATTTCACGGCTAACTAACTAATTCGATTGCTTTCACCCCTGATTCTAGTTCTCATATCATAGGGTGGGTTGGGACCTCTACTTTCAGATTCACTATTGCTCGCGACTACACCTATAGAAAGAGGGGAAATCCCCATGGTCACTCTATAGAGATGCCTTTCACTCCCTTCCCAGGTACTTCACTGCAAAAGAGGCAGATCTCGCTACATCTATTGATTTATCCGCGGAAATCGCTACTGCCTTTCTCTTTCTTGTTACCGGATCGCATTCCTTCTTATTTAAGAATACGGCTTTGAAGACTCTCTTTCTATTGCTAGTCTCCGTACTCATTGATATAATTGACTTCGCTTAGAGCCTATCAAGACTTCCCATTGCACTGGACACTCAATCTAAGGAAAGGAAGTCTGTTTCTCCCATCTCTCAGCTAGGGAGCTCAACCCATGCCATGTCTTCTCGTTCAACGGGTCTTTTCAGAAGATGATCTGTGTCTTCCTTGTTTGTGAATCAGGTATAGGATCTCGCTTCTGTCACTGCCCTATGGCTATCATTAAGAGAAGGCTTCGTACCTTGGGGCGTGGGGGATGGGAGGCTTTAGCCAGTCTTCCTTGAGATCGGGATACGGATGAAACATATAAAATATCCATTAGCCCTGCTTTCAGTATGTCACAGTAGCTGATTTATAATATACTACAAAACGGAATATCATAAGATGTATGAAGACTGATGCCATGGAGATTGGGTCCTATTTTCATGCTGTTGGGACCGATTCCCCCGGGTTTGGGACCTATTCTATGGTGAAGAAAGGAGTCCTTTGGTAGCCAGTCTGTGTAGTGGTAAGCAAGGGTTGGCAACTAAATCAATAAGAAAGAAAGGGCAGCTGGAACAGCAGGGTAGCGAAGCAGTGCAGCCTTTCCTCAAAGTCCAGACATCCAGTGGTAGAAAACGGATTCAACCTGTGGCCCTTTTGTTTGCGGCATTCCCCGTGTCCTTTGACATGCTTGTGATCATTCTGATTGACCCGGCAGTTCGCTCATTGGCTTCGTCGTAGCCTAGGGAGGGCTAGCTTCTGACATTGGCCTTTTTCCTCATGCGCATCAAGAATCAAAGATCTAGGAAGACTTCGAGAAGCTTTCTTCTGTCTCTGCCAATGCCATCTGGGACTTGAGCTGTAGCTCTGGTGGGGTTACCTTCTTAAGATGCTGTTGCGGAGAACTGGCTGCTCTTCATGTCAGACTTCACTTTACGCTGAGGATTCTGAAGCTTCTAGCGAGAGTTGATTCTGTGGAACCCAAGGAAGGACTACTTCTTAGCCAGCTTTCCTTTTCTTTACGGGTGTGCTCACAGCATCATAAGAATTTGACTTGGTCGTTGCCTATGCGGCTCATTGTCTTCTTCGGACTTCAATCAGGGGAATAGCTGCTGTTCCAGGGAGCTAATGCCGGACAAAGGACTTCCTTCTTTAGAACGAATACGGAGAAGAGGCCTTAGGCTGTTGAAGCCCATAGCCCGCGCCCATCAGGAAGGCTACAATCTTCTTTTCTATGTCTCAATCCGGGTCAAGCATCTCAGTAGCTCATTCATTCTCTTTATAAAGGCTTCCGGCATTCCCCGCCCCCAAGGGACTACTCTTAGATTGCTTTCAGCTTCGGAATAATTTGCTGTTGTTGAAAAAGAAGTAGCATCTCTTAGCGGCTTAGCTGCTTTTCTTCATTCTTCTCCCAGGGCAGGGAACTCACTCAAAGGGATCTAACTCCCATGAGGCTACATCTTTCTCTTTATCAAGCTTTCCGTCATCTAACTCATGTCACTAAAGGGCTCTCTTTGCCGAGATGCCACATCTTCTTCTTTTCCGGGCTCAGACGGGTGAATCGTCTTCTTCCCTCAGCAATCATACGATACACCCGCAACAGAAGCCAATTCATCCGCAAACCACTCATGAGAATCTGAAGAATGAGAGCCTTCTTTCTTTCGAGATTCGCAACAATGAGATCAACAACAAGCTACCCTTTCTATGATATGTATGGATTCCGTATATCGAGAACCAATCCGAACATTAGCTGCTAACAATCCCTCTTCTTGATAAGGCCTATTGGTTAGAGAAGAAGGATGGCATTGATCCGGCTCCATTCTCTATGTATCGCTAGGCTTCTCGGATCCTGGCTTCTCTGACATACCGAACTGCCGGTGAAATCAAAAGAATGAGCTCCATCAGTCCCTCTCTTGGGACTGATTCCATGCCAACCAAGCACATTCATTTCAGTCAGTGTTCTCGGTTCAGTGTTCGATATCAGTGCCAGTCTTTGTTCGAGAAAAGGAACGAGGTCAATCAGGCATCCTTGCTCCTCACGGGGATGTCACAGCCGAGATACCTCTCTTTACTTTACAAGGGCTCACTTCCTTGGTTAGGGTTCCTTTCCTTTTTAGGACAAGGGACAGTCGTGACTGAAACCCCCACTCACTTATCAATCAGTCAGTCTCTGGATTTGCCGTAGTGTTTTGAAGAAGAGAAGACTTCGATGCCGAGGTCTTTCTGGGAGGAGGTGGAAAATAGAACGAGAATGAGTTCCTCTCCTTCTGGCCTTCCTTGTTTGGGGATGGGATTTCGTCTAAAACCCCAAGGAGTTCGATCTTCCCTTTCCCGGTTCACCAGTGGTTAAGAATGAGGGAATGCTCATGATGAGTTCGCCTCCGTTCCCGCTCCCCAGACCTATCTGAGAAGGTCGCTATCAGCTTCCTCGCTTTTGTTCTATTCTTGCTAACGACGAGTTGACTAACGATTCTCCGATCTAGCTACCTAGTCTGCCCTGCCCTATAAGATCAGACTTGAGGACTGGCTTCACTGTTCTAATGCCGAAGGGAACTCACATTGTCATTTTATTCTGCTTTCATTTCCGATCTGTCTTCGGACATATCAGTACCAGACCAGCTTATCTTCTTGTAATGCCCCCGGGTGTTCGCTCATTAGAAGCTAGTTCGGGGTTTATTGAGACGGGAATCCCAGAGTCAGCTCACTATTTATGAACAACTCTATATAAAGAAAAGGGAATAGCCTTAGTTAGTTACTACATCAAAGTCATCTTTCTCTCTTATCTCGTTCCTGTCTTCCTTTCCTGAGTCAGTAGTAAGGAATGGAGTAGAGGGGTGACCGATTCTCTGAGTTGGCAGTTAGTAGCTGTTAGTAGTCAGTCAGTTGCTAGTTTCCCACGGGGCACGAACGCAACTAAGAAGAAGACTTTCCCCTTTCCTCTCCTGTGAGTCGAGATCTTCAAACCTTCAGTGAATGGATGGCGCATGAGATTGAGATAAAGAAAACAGAATTACGATTCAAAAGCTGTAAGAAATGCGGTTCCTACACTCTTTATCTGACTTCGAAAAATGATTATTAAGATGACCAGCTTTAGGTACGTAGTCGCTCGAACGATAGAGATAGGACTGATACCTACTTAGAATTGATTGAAATACAAGAACTTTATTGGGAGGAGTCGTCGGGACTATTTCACCCCTAATGAAAACCATGTGTTAAGCAAGGTTACGATCAAAGTGAAGGTATAACATATACCTCCAGGACGTTACCGCCTTTCATTCCAATAGAAGAAGCCAACTTCTTACTGTAGGCTCAATAGGATTGTGCGGATAGTGGAAGCCTAGGATCCTTGTGACGGTTGGATGTAGATGGGGGTGCATGCAGGAAAGAACCCTTACTTGGAGTGGAGTAAGGGGTACCTGTGAACAGCTGTCGGGTCTTCGTCGATCCGATACCTAGAGGAGACAGCCTTCTACTATCAACTCATACTATCAGATAAGGGTCTACTACAGCTGAGACTGAAAAACATGAATTCAAAACAGACACGAGTGGGACCGCCTTAGCTAACAGTGAGACCCGTGATCTACGACCACCCTGAGGGCATGACTCGGAAATGAAATGAAGTGGAAGACGCTAAGCCTATGTTCATGGGCCTTTTCTTCGATGTCAATGTGCTCAGGTCCTTTCTTTGCCCCTTCCCTTGGGCTCTCCCTCAAATGTCCTTTCCCTTCGTTCTCTCTTCCTGACTGACCCTGAAGGTTAAGGATTGGCGGCATGGCGGACTGCATCCTATTATGACCTCTGATCGCTACTCGCTACTAATGAAATTGCTTAAGTTGAAGTGCTGTTCGATAGGGGGCTCCTCCTTCCCCTCGTCCTCCACCCACTGATCTTTCCCATTCGCAACCTCCTCTTCCGACGCTGCTATGAGCCTGGCCCTAATCTCATCCATGATAGAAAGAAGATCCGGGAATCCCTGCACTTGCTTCCTTGCTTGATGGGATGGAGGCTTCTATATAAGAAAGGCTATGGATCAAAGCCCTTTCTATCCCGGGACGCTCCTCGTTTATTCGAGAGTCTGACCAGACTTCGCTCCTTAGTCTTTCAATTAAGCGCTTCTACCCTTCCTTCGCCTTGCAACTCGGCTATTAGATCCTTTCTTGGGATTTCCTTCCCTCAATCCCATTAATTAAGAGGGGTTTTTACCTCTTCAACTCGTTCAAGCGGCTTGAAGCTCATCTTCATTGACTGACTCGGAAATGAGCCCGTCACCCGAGAAGACGGACTGACTGGCATCGTACAATATAGAAGGCTGATCCCGCTTTGTTAGCCGCTCCTTCATCTGTCAGTTAAGCTGCTGATAGCTCATTCCCTGAATCATCGGACACAGCCATACCTTATGTGAGTTTGTTTGCTGGAATAGAGGTGTCATAGGACTTCCCCGATTCAATGAAAGAAGGAATCTCATCTCTCTTCCAATCTATTGATCAAAATAAATCCAGCACTGCTGTAAGATAGCGCCGGTTTACCAACCAAGTCTCTCTTTCATTTTTTTTCAGGGGAGCAGAGAGAAGATAAAAGAAGGAACCAAATGAACCCAGATGTACTAAAAAATGCGAAAGAGGGATTGAAAAAAGTGGAAAAAATCGAAACTCCTCAACTCACACGCACACCTGCCCAAAGATATAAGGATTTGGAGGCTAGGCTTGATGAAATGAATAGGAGTGGTGAGGGTTCTGGTAGTGATCCGCAGAAGTCTGAAGCACCAGTTCCTTCGAGCGAGGGCCAAAAGCCACCAGTAGGGGAAGGCCCTAAACCCTCCATCGAGTCAAGTAATTCGCTATCGGAAATATTGCCGCCGCGTATCTCATGCTTCTTGTTTCTCCGAATCGGTTCCTAGTGTCAGTCAATCAACGCCATCAAGAGAGGGAAGAGCCTTTCGGTTAGGCCGGTCTCATCATTCATGCAATTCCCCCGTCCATCGATCACGCGAGCATCCAGTCAGCACGCACATAGCGAACGAAAAAAGCGTTCATCCTGGATTATATTACTCAATCAAAATGTATATAAATTGATACCTATTCATTCGGTCAAAGTCTCCACGGCGTTTTCACGCCCCTCTACTGAGAGGTGCACCATGTTGATAGGAATCGGCAAAGACCTTCTTGTACACGTCCTCGAGGGCAGCATTCATGGCAATCAGAACGTCTTTCTCCCGAGGGCATGGTATGGCTTTGTTCTTGGTGTTTTTTAATATATGTCGAGTGCCGCTTTTCCCCGTCCGAGAATCTCCATCTGCTCTAACTGGGCGAGCTAGAATCCTTATGTCAGGTTGGTTGTTCAAAAAAAAGACATTTCTTTTCTCTTTACCCTTTGCATCTTCATCTTTTCGAAAGCCTAGACCCATTCTTCTGGATCTTGATTAGTCCTAGGTGCAAAGCCTCTTCAATCAAGAAAGACCTCTTTCTCCTCCATTTCTCATTTGGTTGATTGAAAGAGGATAAGCGCTATCCATTGAGTAAAGGGAGGGTTTCCTACACTACAGTGATTCGGGCGGTTGGTGGCCCCTTCGAGAGTTGAGGGTCCTTGCCGCTGCATGAGTGGTAGCTCACGCTCAAAACTCCTCCGACACGAGTCCTAGTCGTTGCGCTGCGGTCCGTTTCCCGGCTTCGGCGCGATTTTTTGCACTTCTTTGATTATTGGTTTCATCCCCGACCCTAATGAATCGAGTATGTATGAAGGGGTCAGTCAAGCGGTTCGGGTTCTCGGTCGGTTCCCGTTCGCCTGCCCCCCCTCATAGTCCATTAGTGGGTAGGGTGGTCAACTTAGAGGGCGCCTCCTCTTCAGACGTGTCTTCGACAACCTGGCGGTTGTTTGGTCTCCGCTTTTTGAGGCGGGAGTGCTTGGTCGCTGGGGTTTCCTTTTCCTCAACCAATTCGGTTGTGTCAGCCCTGAGATTGGTTGGTCTAACATTGATGAGCTGGCTAGACAAAGATGGATGGAAGGTAAGATAGATTGGAGTTCAAGTGGCACAGGACCTTCGACCATGGGGCGTATTCTACCCTTACCGAATTCATTCTATTGAAGCGTAACGTAAAACTTCTCATGTTGCATTTCTTTGGTTTGGAAGTTCCAGAATGTTGTCTGTGGATTTCTAACAAAGGAAAGCCCCCCCTTTGATTTATGCCATTTCATTCAAGTTCCGTGCTGCTCGCCACTCCCCAAGGCCAAGGACGGGGTCGAACCGTCATTCCAGGATTTGCAGTCCGATACATTTCCATTATGTTACCCAGCCAAACCCGCCACCTCATGTGCCAAAGTCAAACGGTTGTTCTTCCCCGCTCCCTCTTTTTCTACATATGCGGGCGGAGCACTCTATATGACCGGCGGCGGGTTACCAGAGAAGAGGGGACAACTTCTTTCTCCCTTGCCGCCTTGCTCCATTTTCCTTTTCTGATTGAAAGTCGCAAGCCACTCCACTACTGGTACAGAGGCCAGAAGGTTGCTTCCTCCATATGTTCAGGCAAAGAACATCTAGAAGCTAGCTTTTGTCTTGTAAGCAACCATGCCTAAGTCAGAATAATATAATATAATTTAGCTTACCAAAGCAAAGTGGTCTTACTAAAAAAAAGTCAATAAGCAACCAGTTCCGTTCCAAGTGACATGGCTTTTAACTATTCCTTATTCCTTTCCAGAGAAGGTAGCTCATCCAGCCCAGCGGATCCATTGTTTATGCGGCAGTGCGATGCAGCTGAAAGGAAGCCCTTAGGTATAGGTTGGGGAAAACTCCAAACAAAAAAGGGCCTTCTTCTTCCTTATATTAAATATAAGTTTTAGAAAGGGGCACCCCTACCCCCTAAATTACAAGCAAGCGCGCAACGGCTTTTCAGCCGTTGTTGCTTGCTGCTTTTTTTGCAGGCTCGAAAATCTCTCTTTCGCCTCCCCTCCCTGTCTCCATTCTGGTTGATTCGCTTCTTCCTTCGCGCAAGCGCTTGGTTCGCCCCTTTTGTGTTGCATTTTTTTGTGATCCTCCGCTTCAGTTTGCTTGCGTTTTTCGGATAGCCGGGATCCGACGTTGATTTCCTATTTATTGAAATGTCAGCTCCATGTTTTGGGCGGCCCATCTGGTTAGTTCAGCTATCACTGCGCCCCTGCGGTTGTTCGGCTGCGTACTCCCCGTTCGCGTATCTCACACTCCCCATCTTTTTTTTTTTTTCATATTTCATTTTTCTTTCTACCCATAGCATAGGTCGGCTTCATGCAGATAGATGTTTGCCGGGGGAGATTGGTGCTCCTGAGGTATGCCCTTCCGGTGGGTTGTTATATTTATTATTCTCTGTCTATTCCATCCAGTGCCCGCACTGCGTCATAAAATCTTCGTCTTCGATCTCTCTTCGCAACGCAAGAAGTCTAACAGTTTCTCTCGGCATCTGTCTTTGAAGTCATTGATCTCATATCTATAAGCAGGGGGGTCTGCGTTCACTATTAAGCCTACGCCCGTCCATTCCTTTCAAGCTTGATCCCGCCCTTAGACTCGTGACGCTGTTCGCCCACTTAAAGACTCGTTGGCTCCGCGCTCTATTCGGTCGGAACCCGGTTTGAGAACCTTCTCTCATAGATTCCTTTCACCAAGTCATCGCCAGCAATCAGCTCTTATCCCTTGGTGTGGTGTCAAAGGGCGAGTTCCTTTCTTGTCTTGCCCAAAAAGTGGCTTTATTCTCATTGGAGAAAGACTCTCCCGCGGCAAGGTTTTACACATAGGGCCAGCTGCTTTATCTCGCTTGCCGTTAGTCCGTCTAGCGCCTTTCTTTCGGTTGGGGTCCGTCCCGGGGCTTAGACCGCTTGGGTTCTATTTTTCTCGAAGGCAGTCAACGTGTCAGCCATTCCTCTCCCATTAGACTTGTAAATCCTTTGCTCTTTTTCCTTCTCTCTTCCAGTTCTCTCCCTCTCATTTTTTTGACAGGGGCGGAGAAAACCACTCTATCAATAACAAGAATACAGTAGCAATTCAGTTTAAAATGGTTTGAGCTTGGAAGCAACCTACTATCTATCGATAGGCTAAAACAGACTGCTATTGGCTGCTTTGCCTATCTATTCTATTATGGCCGGCTTGGAGACATAAGAGGAAGACCGTAATTTCTATCCGGGTACGATCATAGCTTCATTCATTCGTTGAACCTTGGGGATAACCATTAGCATTGAGGTCAATCACCACACCACCTCTATCATACGACATTACATGACGCGAGAGTGCATGGTCAACACACACCTACCTAAAGCGCCTACGTTCCGCTTGCAGCCAATACAAGCACAACCTAACTTGCACGAGATATTCAACAACCGAAACTACTGGTAGTCCCGAGGGGACGGCATCCTCAAAAAAGAGTTAGCAGTACTGAACAAGCGAGTCATCGGTCGGGGGAAAGAAAAGGACCGCCTTTAAAAAAAAAGGACATCGCTCTAATCCTTGATGATTTAGCAATTGAGAGACGGTTGCGACAAGTAAGAAAGTGGGCCACCCGGGAACTGGAATATAAAAAGAGTTTTGGCTAATATAAGAATAGTGGATGAAATAACAAAACTCTAACTGGGCAGACCCTTAATCACTTCTACTGGACTATGCATAGGACTACCCACGGAGCGGTGAAAAGAATGTATTCCTATTGATTCTAAGGGAGAACGAAGGACGGAGTGGAGGATGGAGGCGGATCGGTTGGAACGCGGGCTAGCCGGCCGGGAGGTTCGATTCCTCCCCGATTCCTATTTACTCGATCCATTGTTCCCTTGTTCGTGCTTAAGGTTCATAGTCCTTGAGCTCTTATTACAGTGGTTGACAGTGGCTTATGAAAGTGGTACCCCTTTCTTTACTTTAAACAGTGGTTTACACAGGTTGAATGATACAAGCAGGAAGCAAACAACAGGAAGAACCAGAGCGGGTGTAGATGCTCGGGAAGGAACGGGAGCTGAAGCAACAGGAATTGGTCAACGAGTAGGAAGACTTGGAAAAAGGTGGCTAACACTAATATGCCTATCAACTACTATGGTGGTCATCATCGCTATGGCATGCACTGTGGCATGTTCTATGGTGCCTAGCCTATGCTGCTGGCCAACTACAGATCGATAGTGAGATTATGATGCTATGCAGTTACGGATGCTCGTAATAGAGATTCTGATCTTCGTTATCGGGAGTAAGATCCAGAATTGACTTAAAGTAGGGATCCTAGTGCTAGTGGTGATCGGGGTTCTGTCTTTCGTGATCGTTAGGAAGAGCCGGATGCTAGTGATCTATATTTTGATGTTTGGGATCGAAAGATTCTGATGTTCGTAAGCGAGACCCAGATCCTCCAGTAGCACCAGCAACAGCAAATAAGCTACCACCTGATGCAGTCTTTCGATCTTTTTGGGTTGCATGCCCAAGGCAATGTTTTTTGTAATTGAGATGGATTGATCTTCGCTATCGTGCCTCTTCCATCCCTTCGGTCCTCGCTCTAACTTAAAACTTATAGCATATAGGCTACCTACGGTTTCCCAGTAAGAACATTAAGAATAGTCCAGGATGCGGGATAAGCGCTGTTAAAGACTGAATTGCGTAAGTAAGAGAATCTTTATGAACAGCACAGCTCATCTTCCGCACCAGTAGTCAGTCTTCTCTATAAGCAATTCTCAATGCCTATAGTATCCGTCTTTGAATCAGTCTACCGTGCGTGGCTAGCTTATTGTTAATCAATAATCCCAGTGTAGGCTTTTAGACTCGTTCCGTAAACTACACTCGCTATATGTTTAAGCAATCCCTCTTTCTGAAGCATTGAGCAAGGCAAAAAAAAAGTAAGCCATTGAACTTTAGAGTTCCCTGTGTTAAGAGAAGAACTTGCTTTATTAACTGCAACTATCAAACCCCGGGATTTCAGATGAAAGAATGAGTTAAGAAGAGAGATCCCATTGTTTCTAGATACCCGTGAAAGTGACTCCTTTACTTGACTTGGGGCATGCCCCTAATAAAGAAACTTCCTATGGCAAATGCCAAAGCCAAGCTTACTTAATTGAATCTTTGAGTTTGAAAGCACAGTGGAATCTGTCCCTGCTAACTAGTTCAATTACCGAAGAGAACCTTCCTTAAAGGAGAACTGAAACGAAACTCCCTTGAAAGGGAAGACAGGGGGAGCTTGATTACGCACCTGGCTTACTCTTCGTTTAGTTACTGAAAGCGCTGATGAACGATCTTCCTTATTTGACAACTCGGATTCCTTCTTCACGGCTTGAAGCCGGATAGCTTCAAGCTTAAGGGCTCTCGGAATTCCCTTTCAAGCTTTCTCGAGTCACCCTAACGTAACGGCTAACAGAACTTGGCTAACTTCTTACTTCATGCCGTACTTCGAGTTATCCCGTCCCGAGTTCTCTCGGGATGAGCTCTTAGCGATTAGCCCAGACTTATCATTTCCCGGGAAATGAAATTCATAGAGCCCCCAAGCCTTTTTGCCGTGGATCGCCAGCTCCACGCCAACATGCTACTGACGTTTAGGTAACGCGGGTATGAGTTAGTCATCCGAGCAACTAACCTGGTAGGTTCTCTCCGTCTATGAAATCGCATTTGACTCACCACCGGCATATGAATCAAAGTAGCAGCAATTCCGGTTTCAGTGCGTAAAATAAAGCAGCAGTTTCACCAATTGATTTGATTGACCACCCAGTGGAGGTAGTAGCAAAGTCAGTGCTTTCCCCCGATCCTGAACCGGATTCAGGACCAGCATTCTCGCCTGTTGGATAAGTCTGTAATCCGGAGGATTGCCTCAAGGGGTGGGAGGGGAAGGAGGTTCAAACTAATCCCCACGAAACTAGTACCCGTAGTGCCCGTTGCTGACTTGGAGGAGTATGAAAAAGCCCCTATTCCCGATTCGATCAGTGATCGTATGGAATAGATTGGACTGCTTCCTCGTTTGAGGCTGCCCGCTCCGTAGCCTATTGTCTTGGTAAAGTTGCCTGAGAGTGCTGTGACAAAGACAGATCTGCTAGAACGAGTGCGGTCATACAGTCTTTCTTGCCCCCCAAGGGCAGAAGGGGGGCAATTCCAGTCGATTGATCCTCTATCGCAGCATCCTTCCTCGGAAATGAGGCCGAACATAAAAAAAAGATTTCCTTTCGTGCTTTGCTCGAAGCTCAGCTGTGACAGATTGATCTCCACAGTTCCCAAAATTACACCTGTTGGGTAAGGCTGTAACCCACAAGGTCTCGCTCGGATGACTAATCTCATGGTTAGTCAGAAGCGGGGGGCTCAAAAGGTTCATCTAGTGAGGTGGTCTGAGGGACATGGCTCTCCTATCGGCACATTCATCCATCGTATAGAAAAGGCGACCTTCTTGCGAATCAAACACCTCTTTCTTTTTCCTATGTAGCGTATTAAACAACCAGCCTAGCCGCCGGCTGAACGGCAAAGAGAATCTCGTTCCCCTTAGGTTAGGCACGACCGGCTTCGAAGAAAAGAAAGCACCAGGCTTAGAACGACTCGCCTTAGCAGTCAAAGGTTCGAATCCGATACCGATCAAGGGCTTTTTCCTTTTTTTTCGGGTGCTGCCGGTCTGGATTGATGCCTTTCCTTCTTTCCAGGATTAAGGATCTCCCTTAAGAATGACCTCAGGAACAATGGGAACGCCATGCCATCGAGGGGCTAGTGTGACCATCCATAGCATACGACGGGCGAGAGGGGTACGTGGTGGCTCAGTGTGTCTACCAGTTTCAGGTGAGGCTCTTCGGAGATCCAGGGCGAGTCCCGATTCCATATATACGGTTAAGCAAGCCCTGCCGCCAGCTTCCACCCAGACGACAACGTGAGCGCCTGGCGCGAAAGGTTGCTTTGCTTTACTAAAAAAAAGAATAAATATAAGGCGCGTTAGCGCTTTCGTTTTCCAATAAGGGGCGGAGCTTGAAGAAGCGAAGCGAGCCTAGAATAGCAGCCTATTACGTTACGTTACGTTTTCAGGCCCCTTTACTTTTTTTTTTTTAAATAAAGCGCTAGTGCCCCTATCCTATAGAGTCAGGCTCTTCTGCTATCAATGAAACCGAAAGAAACACAAAAACCCAGTGCGTTTTGTATAGATCGAGACTTGTAGCTGGATTCTTTACTCATGACATACTGGGAAGAATTGCAGGAAATCGTTCGATAACACTTCTGACTACTATTTTAAAATGATATCCGACGATCAAGACAATTCCCGCGAACTCTTTCATTTCATATTCATAGAAGTTGATTCTTCTTCTTACAAAGCAAATAGCATTTCCTATTGATTTGTCCCCTATCCTATAGAGCTGGACCTATTCTGATTCTGAATTATCCGTCGCTACGCTGTTCCCAAGGACTAGCAAAATCGAAATAGCGAAATTCTTGGGTCATCTCGATGGGTTCAGAAACCACACGTTTCTCTGGATCATCATAGCGTACTTCTACATATCCACTAAGAGGAAGGTCTTTTCGTAATGGATGACCCTCGAAACCATAATCTGTTGATATACGGCGTAGATCCGGATGATTGATGGAAGAAACACCAAACATATCCCAAACTTCTCGCTCCCACCGGCCGGCTGATGGAAATAGACTGACTACCGGAGATATTCGTGTTACTTCGTCTGCACTGGTTTGTACACGAATGCGTGAGTTATACCGAGTACTCAGTAAATTATAGACCACTTCAAATCTTCGTTTTCGAGAGGGATAATCAACTCCGCAAATATCGATCGAAACTTGAACCCTTGTATAGGTATGCAATTTAAGAAAGCACAACAATTGAAATAGGTAGTCCGTTTTGGTATCAGATCTATTCCCATGTTCCGATCTTTCCATTTTTTTAACCCATTTCTTGGGTAAAGTCTCCCAACTATATTTGAAAATGGATTGGTTATCCATATAAAGAAAGCTTTCTTGTGGTTCCGCTTCTTTTCTTGCTCTCAAAAAAAATGAAGAAAGACTTGTTTGTTGTAAATCGCCGGTTGGGTTTACCAACCAAGAAAGACATGGGAAAAAGACCAAAGCTATCAGAAAGACTAAGATGGATAGAAAAAAGGTGGCATGATCTCAATCGAGAGTCATTTCCCTGAGTGACTCTAGAATGGAATCAACCAGATCTTCACTTATTTATGTTTTTTTTTTCATTTAAGTAAGAAAGCCTTCTTGCTACTAACCCGCACCTACTCATAAGCATCTTACCCGTGGGAACTGAACCCTCTAAAAGACCCATTCATTCAGACCTCCCACTCACTGGACTGAATGGACTTCCCGCTCGCACTGTTCTTGAAGGAGGGGGAAAGCTGGATGCTGCGGCGCTGGTTGCTTGGACCTGCATTTTGACAAGCGGGCTGATTCCCGCTTGCTTCGGAGCTTTCTCCGGAGTTGCTCCCTCGGATCAATGTCCAGCCTGAGTTGTCCCCAACTGTACTCTCACCGTCAGGTGAAACATTGTGATTAGCCGAAGAAAGTTCCCAGCTCAAAGTACCGCTGGAATGGTCAAGATCCATACATAAAGCGATGTTTTTGGTCGAAATGGAGCCAACAACCATGTGAATAGCAGTCATAACTAAGACGATTGTACTACTTGAAAGGGCCATAACAGGCGTTATGTGAGAAAGTCTCGGTAAAAGAGGAGGAGGTTGCTAAAAAAAAATCACTATGTCAGTCTATTTTTCCTGGAACCATATCAGGAAACTTCTGAATTAACAAAGGAATTTTGAAACGTAGGATACATCATGTCATTGTTCAGATTGGTGGCATTGTCAGTGATGATGTCATTAGGACGCTGGCTATGATGTTGTTTTGAATGAATCTCTACCTTCTTGATCTTTATTTGCATAAGACGCGACTTCAACCAACCCATTTGGTGAAGTAGTAGATTGCCACTAGGATGAAGCATTGGAAGCTTTTGGAGTCATATTTCCGATGACATCGATATTCCACACATTGAGAACGGCCAAGGCGTTGTCATGTTATTCAGAGGAATCAAAACCTTTTCCTTATCTGCGTAGATCTGACACTGCTGGCAGGATCGAACATACTTTATACAGTCATGTTCCATAGTAGACCATTCTTTATGGAGAAGAGTCTTTCATTTGGCCTTTCAGTTGTTCGAGATCTGATTCTATCTGATGGACCGGGGTGAATCCTATCCTGACTTTTTTTTTCTGTAATATGCCTCCTACAGGTGCGGTTACCTTCCTTTTCGCGACTGTCGACCTTTGTCTCCATTTATCATGTTCACACTTGGGAATTCAAATGCATGTGGCTAGGCAGCTTTCCACCGTCCGCTATTGGGGCTTCCACCTTTCTTGACTCTTCTTTTGCTTCGCCTAGTAGGAGAAGATGTTATTGATTCTCTTTGAAGGTGGGGGACACTATTCACGGGGATTGGACAGAAGGGGAATCTTTCTAGTCGGGATAAAATCCAATTGCATTGATCCTGAGGTTCAAGCTTATTGAAAGGATTTCTTTTTCCCAGGTATACCTAGCGGGTATGAAATCCCAGTTCTTCGCTGAAATCATGACCTGTTGTGGTTGTTTACATATGGGTTCGTACTTTCATTCTGATCCCTTCTACTTTTGTGTAGACCACAGGCTCATCAAGAGCCGTCTAAAAACTAGAAGTCAGCATTCTATTCTAATTGTAGGCCTTGCCTTCATGCCTGGGCTGATTCCTCCACTTAAGACGTATGGAATTGTGCGCGTCCTGAGTACCTGATCCTTTCTGTCAACAATCTTCTCCGGGCGTTCTTCATAAGTGAATTTCTTATCTACAACCACATCCTCTACCAACCAGATATGCTCTGGCGACGGTACGTATTTCCTCAGCATGGATACGTGGAATACTTTGTGAACTCTGGAGAGCGCTGGAGGTAGTGCCAAACGGTATGCCACATCGCCTATCGCTTACTTGCGTTCAATGAATGAAGTTTGCTCTTTCTAAAATCGAGTTCCCCCTTGTTACTCTGAGTCCCTGCTTCAGGGGAAAGGGAAACAAACGAAAATCAATTCGTTAAGCAAAGCCCATGGCCTACCCCTCCTACTCTGCCATACCTGTGAAAGAACTTCTTCTTTCGAATAGGCCTAACCCTTGGGGAGAGGTTTATGTTATTGGGTTATAAAGAGGGACTCCCACCTCAACCATAAGGAGACATTTAGAATAGTGATTTCTTATGAATACTTTGACTAGCAAGTCAGTGCCGTGCCCTCCAGTCAAGCAAGGTACCGAGTTATATAAATAATTCTAGGGGGTGCAAGCCCGGATACTAACTATTTGCCTTGCATTTGAAAAGCATGATTTTGACCTTCGGGGAGGGGTACTTCTTTATTTTACTTTATAGAAAACATTTCTACTTGATTGAAGATATACCAAAACTCTTGTCTATTTCGATGGTATGATAGTAACTAGAGCTCCATTATAGGGAGAAAATGACCATCGAATTCTTAGCCTTAGACAAAGAGAACGGGAAACCGGGAACCAAGCAGGCCTCTTGGCAGGAAAACAAGCTAGATCACGTCCTCGAAATCAACCTTGTTTTTTAGGTAGGATTGGGTTGGTGGTAAGTGAAGATCTGGACCGAACTAGTCGGAAATAAGGTAAGTAAGTTAGAGAGCTCTGTCCCAATTGTTGAGGAATGGGGTCTTAAGACAGACAAGGCTTTAGTAACGAGTTTGACTAACCAAGGATGAAATTGCCACAGACCAGCATCCGCTAGCTCATGTCTGGGTAATACTACTAGTTCAGACTAGCTTTTACCAATAAGAAAAGATTGCTTTGGTGGTAGGTGAAGTTGTAACAAAGTTCCCTTTTTCAATCAGTTCCAAGACCCCGAGGCTCGAGCCCTCAATCATATTTTAGGGGGATCTTTGCCGTTGATCCTAGCAATGAAGAAAGATGATCTTCCTTTAGCTGGGCACACACCTTGTCAGTAAGATGTGAAGCTGTTCACTCTGCTTTCCCTGGTTCAGATATATTCCCAAGCTAGGTTGTAGCCACGACGGCGCTGTTCCTTTCTCTTCATTCTGACCTTAAGAGAAGAACTTCGCTCTTTTTCTTCTGCCTCGATAGAACAGAGCCTACTATCCCCAAGACCGTCTACACCAAGTTTGGATCCTATTGATGAGGTGCCAAGTTTCTCGCGGGGCAGGAAACCTCTTCCCGTCCCGGTCGAAAGCCGTGCAAGCAAAAACGTTAGAGGATACTGCATCTCGTAACGGTAGAAAGAGGAAAGGCTAAGCGAAAAAGGTTAAGATTGCTTAATGAGTTATGGCCACTAGTCATTCGGATTTCTCCTTACCCATGTCAGTATTCTCACTGGGCATTTTAGCCTATATCCCCGCTTTCGCTTCCGTACTCAACCGTCTCTCTCCTTAGTCCGATCTAGCCTCTATTGATTGAGAGGGTTGAAGACTCCTTTGATTTTATTAATGCAATTTTGAATTCCACGGAACTTTCTCGATTCCAACGCAACTTATCCTTTTGGAGCTGACGTAACAAACTACGCGAGCCTCCCGACGAAGCCAACATAAATCCTATCCGAATAAAAAAAAGAAAAGGCAGTTTCATTATGGTGGTATACCAGCCGCCTGTTCTGGAACTTCCAGTTCCAATCGAAGCATATCTATCCGTAAATGGATTTGTATGTATAGCCACTTCAGTCGTGCTCGTTGTTTCTCTAAAGTATCTTTTTTCTGGGAACATGATCAACAAAAAATTATTATGTTCGCGATTTTTCATCCACCGATGCAGAAAATTCTCCAGTTTTCCATTCTCATATGAGGCCGGAAAGTTTATTGGCAACAGGTCGGCACGAAGTGATTCATCATGCTCAAACATGAGGCGATCATTCGTTAGGGACGGTTTATAGATCATCAAATTCCCACAAATGGAATGAGAAGTGGGTCCATGTAAATGATCGAGACCTCGGAAACAACAACGCTCCTTCCCCATATGGAGTTCGGAACCCAAAGGCAATCGTTGAGTGAACTGTATCTTCTTTGTGTTAGTTGACCTAAGCCGCACCATTATGGGGTGGGGCTCGGACTCCGAACCGTACGTGGGGCGAGTTTCTGCCTCATACAGCTCGGGCCGAAGACCGGGGGAAGTTTAGGAGAGATGGGGAGACCCAGCAGCTGCCGTATCGGACAAGGATCGAATTAGCAAGCCTAGCAGAGTCCCCTCTAGCAGTAGCACTATAGTCCGTCCTTATTTATTCGCAAGTATCCGCAAGTCAAAGGAAAGCGAAAGGTTTGCTCGACTGAGAGAGCGAGTGGTTAGCCGGTCCCTTTCAAGAAAATCCTATTCCAAACAGGGATGTCGGTTCGGCATCATAGACCTCGGATTCTTTTCCGGGCATGTGTCCTAGCTCAGAGAAACAGGCTTTCTCACCTTTGGAAGCAGCTCGTAGAATAGAACTGGCAGCTTTCTTGACTGACCCGCTGTCACATCTCGAATCGGTACAGCCATTCTCTTGGAAGACCTTCCTCACAGGACTCTCAGCATGCTACCAGTCCGATCTAGCTGCCCGGTAGACCAAATCCAGTAGATAGTGAGGCCTGTCACTGGTTGAGGAAAGAAGACGACAAGCTAGTTACCTTTCAGGCAGTTCGGGTTTCTTGTGTCTGACCTTCCCAATGATTGAACTTTCCCTTAGCGGTGCTCTCTCCTTGCATAGGCATAAGTGATCCGACAGGCACTCTCCGGAACATGAGTTCAGGCATGACGCTCAATAGGGCATTCCTGGTATACTACTTAGATTCCCGGAAGCATGAGTCCAATCTCTCTTAGACTAGCAAGTCTTCCGAATTCAGTTAGCAGAATTCCCATCTCTCTCTGACTGACTGCATTGGCTGTCTTTCTCTTGTGAGTCCGGCATGTCTTTCTCTCCCTGTCTTGCAGATTCACAGAGGATGACCTGCAGGTGTATCATCGGGTCCAAGTGGTTGGAAGCTCTGTCTAGGCAGACGTTTTGTTGGAAGTACTCGCTCTGAAATCCTTGAACAAGGTGATCTGCCTGGCTTGCTTGTGAAACTGGGGAGTTAGACAAGGCCAGGCAAGCATCTGACTGGCTCGGTAACTGGTCTCTATCTCCGAGTGAAACTAGGCCAGTCAATCGAGCTTAGAGACAGTGCATGTTTACCTGTGACTAGCTTCTCTCTTTGCTTTCCTTGCTGTGACTGGTTGCTTGCTCTATTGGATTGGCTGTCTTCTCTCTGTGACTAGTGCAATCTTGCATGTGTTCCGCATCTGACTTTTGTTACATTTCCGAGTTTTGGATGCTATCTGCAGTGAAACAATAGAGAAGGATTTGGTTATCCTTCTCTATTGGAGAAGTCAGAGAGATCATGCTTTCAGTACATCTCTCTTCTCTCATTGCATGATGGAGAGTGTCCTTTCTTCTCTCATTGATGCTATTGACAGACTGATCTCAATCCCTTTTTTTTGTCTTGATCAGATAACGGATTAGCATAGCAATCTATGTCAACCCTTTCAAACAGCAATCAGAGTTTCAGAGTTCATGTCGGAGTCTGCTAATTCCACTAGGAGACAGCAAAGATATTGCTTGCTCAGTCTAGGCAGTCAAATCGGAAATGAGATGGGATTTCCATTCGATTAGCCAACAGGAATCTGTCCTTGTTGACTTCCACCGGAAATCCAATCTACCGGTTACGGAAATTCCTAATCTAATCAGGATAGTCTATCTCCGTATAGGGGAAAAGCTCTCCACTCGTTTTTCAAAGATAGGCATGTCAAAATGGAGTGACTTTTTGATCGACATATCGCTGCAAAAGTCCTCAATTATCAGTGAGACAGGGCAGACAAGCCAGCAATAGAAGCTATGCCCCAGCTTTTTTACCCAACCAGACCTAGGACCAGCAATGCCTGTCAAAGAAAGAAGTACAGGTTGCCAGTCCACTCATTGCTATCTGATAGCCCTTATCAATCACTATTTTCACATATAGAATAATTATGCTATTCGGACAATCTTATTATAGCGAGTCAATGTCGGATAATCTAGCAAGAGCTTCTAGCGCAAGGGAGTACCAGATAGAGCTTCAACAAGTGGGAATCAATACAGCAACAAGTCCGATGTTGAATGAGATAGCTTTCATCTTCCAATCTTTCTGAGCTAAGAAGTTTGAAAGGGGCAGTCTTCCATGTCACTCGGAAGGCAGATCAAGGTAGATGAACCAATACCAGATGCTTCAAGCCGTTTGGGGATTGACAATGGAAGTTGGTCATTCTCTTCCCTTCCTGTGTAGAACTAGGATGACTAAAGCCCAGCGTCGAAAAAAGATTGACTTTCAAAAAAAGAAAGGAGAGTGGATAGCTGTGATGTGAAAGAAAGGTTAGACAGTTGGGTTGATCGAGATAGGGTTCTATGTCCGGTATCAAGCGAGAGAGAATAGCAGAATACCGATCCGCTACATATGAAGCAAAGCCGGCCTTGCCTGTTGAACTTCTCTCATCCCGGGATTGAGATAGGCAGAGTTCCCGAACCGCTGAGTGCTATCATTATGCCTCCGGTAATCAAAACAATTAGTCCGATCTAGCTGGAAAAGTCGTTCTTTCAGTCAAAAGTTTGATGCACTGGCTAGCCTAGACTCCCATTCAGGCACTGCCGGGATAGACTGAATAAGGTAGCAGTGACTTTCTAGCAAGATACTTTGACTGATCTGCCTCTCCTAACGGCTTGTACCGGTATTCTAATAATGGCCAATCCAGAATAAGAGAGCTAGCCTGGCCCAGCTTGACAAGAGGATTAGGACAGCTTTCAAAGGCTAGAGATGGACAAATGCCAAATGTCTTAGAGAAGGAGCAGCTTATGACGAGAAGGGCTTTTAACTAACTCAAAGGAAGGCTCAGAAGAAGAATCCTCATTGGTAGCAGCAGCCTTGGAATGAGTTTGAGGTTGAGACTGGGTTTGACTACCTTTAGGTGTGTTCTTGCGAGGAGGCCGAGTGAGACAGTCTCGAATTCCATTCCCAGGCTTCTTTCAGTAACAGGAATTCGATGAGCCAGAATAAGGTATAATAGAAGAAGTAGCCCTCACTAATGAAGTTCATTGTCATTTCATAGTTCCAAGTGAAGTCTCTGAAGAGATTAGTTCTGCAACAGCACTATACAGTGTAGGCAAGGGGCTGCGATGGAGTAAATAGGCTCGAGCAGGCTCAAAATCATCAGTGAGAGCGAGAGTCAAGAAACTTCTTAGCATGAGCGGAATAATCTCCAAAAAACATACATAGGACAACAAAGAATATAAGTGGAGAATAGACTGTCCAGGTTGCTCTTTCATGTCGTGCAGGTTAAGCATAAGCTCATACTGACGAACAAGGTCTGCAATAGTCTACCAGGCCCCAATTGCCACAATTCAAACAGATCCTAGGAAGGCTCTCCTACTCCATTTACCACACAGTTAGCGGTTCACTCTTTCGATAGAGATAGACTTTTATAGTATAGAGAAATGCCTTCTATCTACGTCAAGAGTGCGTCCTGTCTTCTGTCTCGCCCTAAATGGAATGGCTCTCTTAGTTACGCTGCGCCCCGGTCTGAGTCCCCACGTCCGCTCTTCTCCGCCCGCAACCCAAGAAGTTGGCTTTGCCAACACAACAACATTAGGGCCGTCCCCTTCATTCTATGCCGACCCCGGCCCGGGGCTGGCTTTTTGGGAAGCCCGTTCCCACCGCGCTCACGGCCCGGCTGGCCTTCCAGCGGTAGTGGGAATTCTCCCGTTCCCTGGTCAAAGACTTGGTTGGATGCGGGATCTACTCCACGAGGAGCGGTACGGACGTAGATGATATCATCACGACCTCTCTTTTCGTACCGCTAGGGATGCTTAACGCCACTTCGCCAACTGGCGTTACCTGCGCTTTCGTGTCTCTCAGTGTGGTCAGCACTGGGTGTTTCCGAGCAGCGAGGCTTACACCCATTCGCATTAGTTCATCCAAAGTTCCTTACCCTTATGCACGAATTATTGAAGAAGCCATCTTCCTATCAAGGTTAAGGAGTCAACTGAGCATCTCAGCGGCGGGATTGAATACCCGGATCGAGTCAGAGTTCACGCCGCCCGCCCTGAACAAATCAAATAGGAGGCGTGGGCCACAGGTCGCACATAAGCCGCCGGGTCGCACGACAGAAGAACACCCAACATACAGATGCACACTCCAAAATGTGAAATATTCATCTTCATTGGAGCTTTTTGGTGGTAGTCGTGACCAACAGCCATCAGCTGTCGGCTCGTTGGTAAGGCGAGAGCTTCAAGCCCGATTTCAGGTTCAGGTGGCACACCCCCCACACAAGCACCACCCGACGAAGGGGGGACGGGGAAAGCTACAGGCCAAAAACCTTCGACCCTTCTTTCTAAATGGGGGTGCCCGGAGCACCCCATCTTGTCATTTCGTTGTTGCTCATTCCCGTTAGGCTTAGGCCGAAGTGTTTGGCGTTTCCTTCTCCGCGCCCGCTCACGCTTTGCTGACCTATCGCGTGGTAAAGAGAAGAGAGTACGAAAGAATAGTAAACAGAGCACACCGCAGAAAGATTCTAAATATGAGAAGTCCCCCTTGGATTCGATAAGAAGGAAATGAAGAACGGGAACGAAACGAAATGAGGCGTTTCCAGCTCTAGTTTCGGATGAGCTTCTCCCAATTATGTCTGGTAATAGAATAGGGCGGCTTGCTCTGACCAAGACTCCACTTTTTGCTCCGTCCATGGAGCGTATGAATTTCCTGGAATGTAGATAGACCAAAAGAGGGAATGAAGGGATAAGAATAGGAATTATAGTCCCATTGGAAAAAGGGGCACCAGTGGGAACATCTCTACTGACGAACCATTTCAATAGTAAGGGTGCTGCCGTGCCACGAGGCACGACCATAGAAGTAATGAAAAATAAAAAGTTATGTAGTTGGACCATCTGCTCTATCCGTTCGAGTTTCGCTTCTCTAGAGAAGATGAGACGCTCAAAATGAAAGTGTTCGCAACGCATACCGAAAGGATACCAATGAAGCCGACCATTAATGACTAGTTCGAACACCAGGAGCGGTCTGATCCCTGATTTGATCAAACAGACTGCTCTTAGAAAGATGAAAGAAAAGCAAACTCTCCAAATTGTTGACCAAGCAACACTAGCGGAACAATCTCAACTTCTTACCAGCCGGATGGTGCGCAATGAAGACCAATCCGCGAGCTAAACTAGAACATCCAATAGCAGACAAGCTTGCATCTCCGTCTTGTCCCGAATCCTTATTTTCTTTCTCCTACAAGCCAATCATGCAGTCTATAGCTCTACTTTACTACGATATATCTTGCTATTTTTTTGTTCTATCACAAACAGTCAAACCAGCTACCGAAGAAGAGATACTCAATTCGTTACCATGACTGATAGGATGATCAAGCAAGGCAGTCCATAGACAGTTCCGCTTCTCCTCTGAGTTAGAGAGGAGCAGAGACCGCTCGATCTTATCTTGTTGGTTCTTCTTCTTTTTTGTCGAATCTTAACCATGAAAGTCAGTCAATGTTGGCTTCCTCTCAGAGTTGGGATCCTCACGACCCTTTCCTTGATTGCCTGAGTGAGGATCGGAAGAAGCTCAGCTGCCAATGCAAAGTCCGCTTAGTTCAAAACTCTGAAAGCCGAAGGGAGGAAGGCATCATAGGTTTTTTTTTTCTAGGTTCAGGGGCGAATCGCTAAAGGTCGAAGTCAACGGCATTTGAAAATAAATCAGACTGAACCCGCCCATCTCATCTTGATTTAGGGGGGGGATACAGGGAGAATTTTATCTTCTATCACGCCATTTCTTTATTAGTAGCGAGTAGCAAGAAGAGAAGCTACAAGCATGAGGTCTCGCCTTATCTTATTTATAGGATCTTTTTTATTATTCAATTGAAATCGGCCAGGAGCCTTGGTTCCACTCGACCGGAGATACGACGTCATTTATCGAAAAGACCTTTCACTAGCCTTTCTTTCACCCCGATTGAAAGCAATGAATGGGATCGGCTTACCCCATTCTGATAGCGGAGAGAGTGGTACCGTACTGGCTTTCAAGCGGCTTTCCTCACCCCCTGGCATGACTACAGAAGAGAGGGAATTCCTACCAGACCAGAGAGGGGTGATTCTCTAACAAAGGAAAGAAAGGAATGACTATCTAAAAAGAGACAGGCTTGCACAGACATCCCGATGGGAAAGAAGGAAAAGACTGGATTTCCGCTACGCACCTTGCTCTTCTCTGTTTAGGAGTGGGAGTCTGTCTTTTCTAAAGAGTGAAGCTCCTCATTCAAAGAGGAGCGGGTGGTTATCGAGGTTTGCAAAGTCTAAAACTTCAGCATGTTGGATGCACCCAAACAAAGCCGGTTAACCAAAAGGCGATACGGAAATTGTCCTACAAGCGCAATCCCATAACCTACATCGACCACTTTAGGAATACGTGCTGGGCGGGAAGACTAAGATCGAGTTGGATTTCGGGACTAGGGTAAATAGGTAATCGACTCCTTTTCATACAAAAATATACCAACCGGGCTTACTATACGGAATATAAGACCTCAAGGCAAAGCCAATTTCCCCGAAAGCTTGGAAAGCATTCCACCTTACAACAAGACTCGCGCAGGAAAGAAAGCAAACAAAGTCCTCTCTTAGGGTGACGAGGGACAAAGCAGCAACCAAAAAGCATTGAACCTTAGCCGACTTCGAGCACTTAGAAAGAGACTAGGCGCTGACCGATAGGATTCGAAGGATTAGGCGATGACTGACTGAGAGGCGGATACGATTTCACTCTTTGGTGAAGGATTAGGACTTAGGTGGGCGGCTTAGCTTAAGGGAAGGGGCATATTCTCCTTGATTTCAATCTATTGGGTATTGGTAATTGCGTAGATAACGATTTTCCGACAGACATAGCAATTATCTCCTAAGGGGGCCCGCTTCGCTTCTTCTTTGTTCATTCGTAAATCGCGTCTTTTTAAGCCAGGTCAAAACGATTCGATTTTTCTCTGAGTCTACGGAGATAAATCGGTCTTTAAGCGAAAATCCCGGGTTTTCTAAAACCTTCTCGTGATGATCTCACTCCAAGGAGGGAAAAGGTTTGTTAATTCATTCAAAAGACGGGCTTTCCTAGCTCATATAGTGGAAAGCGCCCTTCCCACATCGATCCCTCGAGGTGGAAGAATGATGAAACCTGCCAAGTAATATAGTAGTAATGCCTTTCCCAATCCTCTATCGAAGGAAACCCCTCCGAGGGTGAAAGAGGTGGCTAACTTTCCTTGCCCCAGGGAGCTTCTTTGTTTATGTCACTAAGCGTGATAGCTTAACCGCGCTTCTAGCTCTATCTCTAAAAGGAATTCTTAAACCGGCCATGCCAGACAAGTACTGGTTTAAGTTCCGCCATCCCCTCTCCCAGTTGCTATGAATCGAGAGAGCCCAGTCGCTCCTCCTGCCTAAAGGCATAAATAGAGGCATCACTCGAGTGATGCCTCTTCTAGTAGATCCAATCCAGACAGATCTAGTATACGTACAAGAAGAAGGGGTCTTCTCCCTAGGTGAGGGGATTGTGCTACTTGCTTTTCTCTTAGTTGAATAATGGGTCTTTCTCTTTTTCTTTCCTTTCTTGTTCCGTCCTGCGCTAAGCAAGCGAGTCATTCCTTGCTCAAGTAAGTGAGGACAAGCCCCTTTCGTTTATCCGGATCTGCCTATCCGGGGACTTCTCCAACAACCTCTTCTGGTAAACAATCTCTTATGTACTCAGACGGGCCGCTCCACTCCCTGTGTTCTTTCACCGTAGCAAGGAGGCCGGCTGAGAATGCCAAGTCGGTCATTCACACTCAGTCAGAGTCCAATTTCCTAGCGGAAGAAAGCCAAAAGGGAAGTTCTGCGTCCTCACCTTTCAATCGAGCAACTGCGTTTCTTCGTCTTAGGCCTCCTACAGAGGTGTATTTCCTTTCAAAGTCAAAGAATTGAGGGGATTCTCGCCGGATGGAACAAGGCGCTTCGAACCATATACTGCTTTTGCTGGAATGAAACGAAGCCTTGGAACATAATTCTGCTGCTTGCTGGGCCCGGATGGCGGAACTTGCATTTTTTGAGAGAAGAAAGCGGCCCCCCTTTTGCGGCAGAGTAGAAAGCTGAGCTTTCCCTCGTGTAGCTCCATTCAGAAAGAACACAAAAAAAAGGATAAATAACATTTTTTCGCGGATTCTTGCCATCACTACTGGAAAACAAATTGAGCTGTAGGCATCAAGGTAAGGGGGCGATAAACTAGACTGCTGCAGAAACGGAATCGAAGGGGTTGGTTGAAGGGTAAGGAAGGATAGCGTGATTGACTGCTTTAGTAGGTAAGAAAAAATCATACTAACACGCTGGTGGAAGGAAATTGTTTTCGAATAAGTAATCGGGAGAAAGCACCCCAGTATGCAGTAAATGCCTTCTCTTCCATCTGCTTCAAATCTTAGTGGAAGAGTTAGAAAGAAGAAAGGCAAATATGATCGATTGATGAGTGAACATCCTATCCTGGCGCGGATCAAGCTTGGTTTACTATTAGCATAGCCCCTTGAATGGGATCATATGAATGGAAAGACGTGTTTTTAAGCTTCAATCAGTTGGTCCCTTACTTAAGTTAAGATAGCTCTTCAAGATGAAAGCCCAACGCTATTGGCTTAGCTTCTACTACAATTACCCTAGCATAGTTTGGATAGATGAAAGCTGGGGGTCCCCTTCTTGGTTAATAGCAACTTTTTCTGCTTATCTATTACGGACCATAATGTCTTTCTTTCCTTATTCACGACTGGGATAGCTTGGATACAGACTTTTCTTCCCCGGGATATAGCGGGTTCTCTTCTCGGTCAAAAACGGGCAAAGGGGAAAAGATAAATAAAAGGGTATATTCGCGTCAATCTTTTTCTATCTGACGAGGCTATTCTTATGAGTGCTACGAATACTAAGACTCCCTGTCCTAACGAGCTAAGGGGGTGTACCATTCAATGCCAGCCCTATGGCTTTTGCTTGTCTTGTCTCGCCATCAAAAGCTGAGCTAGATGGGCCCGAACCTGCTCCTGCTCTTTTTGGTTCATAATTGTCTGTGGGATGGATATGGAATTCGACTTTAAACTTGCGTATGTCCTTTAGTTCAAGAAGATGGACACAGCATTGCTCTAAATGAGGATAGATGCGTATGGTATAGGAATCGGGAAGAGAAGATCAAAGCCGCTAGTTGAAGACAAAGGATCACGAACTGGAGTTTTCTAATGAAAGAAATGCGAGAGCAGGTCCTGCAACGTGACTTGGTTTGCTCGGGTGTGGAAGGATCGGGGAACAGATATGTCGATGGTTGAAAGGCTAGCGAATACCATTCTTTCAGGAATTAGGCTTTTGAGACCGGCTAGCTCTTGCTAGCATAGAGCTACCAGCAACAGGCTAGACATAAAGAGCTAGTATCGGTCCTAAGACAGCTTCTATGCCTACTGCTACTTTGGCTCTAGACTAGTCTTATCCCTTCAATGCTTTTATAAGACTCAAACTCTTCTCGCCGGCTCACGGGACTCGTCAAAATGTGTTCACGTAACGTAATAGGTCGTTGCTTGCTGCTTGCTGGCTAACGCACCTTACTAGCCTACGTAAGCGCTTTGAAGCCGTAGCTTGCTCCCCAGACAGTCTCTCTTTTCCCAGTCGTACCCGATCGTTTCGATATGATTTCTATTTTTTAAGTGAGTGAATGGGGCCTTTCTACTTAGATGATAATCTAAGTAAAGCGAAATATTCCCAACCAACCTTCACTCAGTCAGTCGTAAGGCTGTATCTGAACTACAGTGGCTTCAATCCGAGTCCGGGTCCCGGGCTGGCTGCATCGGAGAGGGGTGGAAGCAATGGATCGAGTGTATTGATTCCATTTCTTCTCGTCCATCGAATTGGGGATCCTATCTCCTAGTCTTGATCTACCCGGTCCCCTCGGAATGAGATAGAGATGGAAGCAGGAGCGGAGAACCCCAGCTGGAAGGTCTTTGGTGCTCGAACCAGGCTGCTTCCTCTCCATCTCCTTAATTCAGGGCGAGTGCTAAAGGGCCTACTTTTACTTTAGTAGTTAGGGCGAGTGGCTAAAGCCCACGATGAAAAAAAGTGGAGATGAGAGTCGCTTCCGATTTTCCGCCCTACAAAGCCAGCCAATTCGTTACCGGCTAACTGGAGGCCGAACAAAAGCGCGGCTACGACAAACGACGAGTTTCCTTCCCGGACGGGGGCACGTGTAACAGCCCCGCAGGGAACTAAGAGGAGTTGGTGTTAAAGACCGATAAGAATTCATTCTAACTAGTAGCTACTCATTACACACAAGAAAGAGTGTAGGTTTCAGTTCAGTCTACGGTCTCCCGTCGGATATCACTCACTGTATTCCCTGCTTTGGGAGTGAGAAGTGAATCAGGGACTTGCCATGGATACGAGTGAAACGAAGGCACAGGCCATTGTTTTGTATCAATTTCTTCGTTTTCTGACCTCTGAGGAGACTTCCCCGCTTAAGCCATAGTCAAAGACCTAACCACTCTGCTCGGCTCTCTGTCAAGGGAGAGCCTTCGCTCCGCCTTCGGGGTACTAGGTGAAATGGGTTACCTCACTCCTATCCATTGATGTCTTGGACGGAGATATTCTTGAAAGTCAACCTTCATTCTTGGATAGATGCTTTCTTGCTGCTCCCCTTATTATATAATGATCTACCACGCTGCTTTGAACGTCCCTGAATAGGCGCATCCTTTGCTGCCATAGAGCGAAAGACAGGGGCACAGGACACTATAAATAAGAGATGGCTAAGCTCAAACTCCAAAGGAAGCAAGTAAAATAAAATAGAGAGGAAGAATGCAAGCAACGGATATAAGCGTCCTAGCGTAGCGCGAAAGAACTGTATGCGCATAAATGAAATAAGGACGACTATATAGAAATATGAAAGTGGAATGAAAGTAGTCTACACTACGCCTTCAAAGGAAGGGGCCATGACACATTTATTGACCCTATGGATTCCAGGAACCACTAAAGTTTCGACTAGACTCAATCAATCGAGAGCTAGCATTAGAGAAAGCAGTAGAAAATCAAAGACGACTTCGCACTGAAAGCAAGGGGATTCGCTAAGCTAGTAGCTCTAAAGTAATGGCATCCTGTTGATTCCTAGCTGACTAATAAGAGTTATAAAAAAAGCCCCCCTTCGTACTCTATTTTCTATTCCCCATTCCTACGAATGCTTCATCGCTTAGATGTGTTCGCCCTGCCCATGTGTAGAAAACAATACATATATTATGTTATGTCCGATTTGCTGACTACCTTGCTATAGACATCGCGAGGAGTAACGACAAAGCAGGAGATCATAAACAAGATACAAACTAACAAACATACCTGCATAAGGACAGCGGCACTTCACTGGGTCCCTATATGACTATCATAAAAATACATATTTAGATGCGTAGTAAACAGATCCCTAGTCTTAGAACTAGGAGTTTGACAGTGAGATAGACGTTTAACATAAAAAGAAAGCTATAGCGCTAGCCAGCAAGCAAGCATTCTCGATTGAAGCATGAATTTGCAGTGCAGTCGTAGGTACTCTCAAAACAGATTCATTCGAAAGAGCAAATCAAGCAAGAGCGCGGGACGAGATTGCGATAGGCAAAGTAACAAAGTAAACCTTCTAAGCTTCAGTTAGTGTGCAAGACCAATCAATTAAGGGTTGTCAGTTAGACTTACTTTGAGCACGCACGCAAGAAGCTGTCCAGACTTAAAGTTAGCGGTACTCCGTCCAAATAGGAATAGTAGCAATCGCCCTAGTTAGTCGTTTAGAGTGAACCTGAAGAGGTTTATGGACTAGTTAATCACGTTTATAAAGAACCACCCAGGTTTAAGGTATACGCCATTCAGGCTCATAACAAGCTTTTGTCGGAAAAGAAATTGGCAAATGCAAGCAACTCTTTGAAGCAGATACGGTTAAAGCAAGAGGATGGAGTTGAGAGGCATCGGGAAAGTAAACAGTCCCAGAGCCTTTTCTTTCAAAGAGCTGATTCAATAGCAGTCAGACCGGTTACGCTTACACCAATAGCAGGTAGGTAAAGGCAAACAAAAGATATGGCTAAAGCACCGGTAAGACCAAGAGCGTCTGCGTTGAGTAGATCTGGTTACCTTTTTTGTTTGTGCCCGAGAGGAAGGATTGATTTGATTGCCCGACTATCGGCAAGAGTTGACTGACTTCCTCGTTCAGTGGGGAAGTCTATTCCCTCTCAATCAATGCCCGGGAAGGGAACTATGAGAAAGGCACTTCAAGAATACATATGGAGATAGGCCATTTAGATAGACCGATTCCAATAGCGTCCCGCAAACCACAGGGAAGCCCACTACATAGGTAGGGGGCGTGCTGACTTGACTTTCTCAATTAAGGAGGTCCGCTAGCTGCTTGAGCCATAAAGACTTCTTATTTCAACGGATTTCATTCACTGGCTTTCCTCTCTAAGAAGTCAGGTCGATCCAAAGCCATTGCTTGAAGCGATTTCCTTGACCGAAGTCTGCTACCGAAGCAGGATTGCTTGACACACAAGCATACCAACCCGAGGGAAGGTCAATAAGGATGGTGGTCGATCAAGCTATTCTATTAAGAAGTAGGAATCCGCTTCTCCATGCCCTTCCATTTTCAAGGGGTAGGCCCTTCGCGGCACACAAATCAGATTTGATTGTCTCACTGGCGCATTCGGTAGCCCCTTCTAGTGCGCGTACTAAGACTAAGGCTACAGCTCACTTCTTCCTTACTAGACCGATTGCCATGAATGAACTGGCTTGACTTGACTTTAGCTACAGGGACAGTTTCACCGACCTAAGAACCATTTCCTTTAGCAGCAGCGGAGGATCTTCTATGAAAGCAAAGAACACACCGAAGCTCCCTTTAGATCGAAGGCCTTGCATACTAAGATTATTCTTATACGTGCTTTCGTGGAAGTCTCACCTATCAAGGAAGTCTGACTAAGAAAGTTTATCCCTGCGGGAAGCATTAGCACCTCAGCTCAGTACGCATAGAAGTCAAGTCTACCTCTATTTAGCTCTACTGACTTTCTTATACCTATACCAGGAACCCAAGCCTACCTCTTCTGGTTGAAGTTCCGATGAACCGGGTATTCCCTCAAGAGCCAAATTTACCTGTACCGCACAAAGAAAGATCTCAATCGGCGTAGGGCGAGGGTCAAGCTCCACTACTGGGCCGGGGGAAGAGTCTGCAACAAAATCAATTGAATAGACAGAGAAGTCCGGTAAGCGTATCGATTCAAGCAAGTCCGACTAGTTTAGGCGCCGCCTTCCAGGCTTCTGATGAACCGCCGGGTGGTATGAACTCCAGAGCCCTATTCTGGTTACAGAGTGCGGGTAGCCGACAAGTAGGTTAGCAAACAGGTGAATCAATAGGCTTTGCCCCTGCCTTCGCTTCCAGGAGAGAAAGAGTACCGGCCTGAAAGCTATTTTTACACAAGATAGGATGGCTGGGAGGGAGTTCTTGAATGCCGAATCCCTGAACTCATACCCGTCGGTAGGCTTTCTTCCCGCTTAAGATAGACCCGATTCCAGTGTATCGTAGAAAAGAAACTTCGCTTCTGGTTTGGAACCCTGAGCAGACTCCGGTGATATTGAATCAGCCAGAAGGTTCACTCCTCACCTTTGAAATGGAGCTTGAGCTGCTAAGAAGTCAATACCCCCTGTTCTTATTTCACACAATCCAGGAACTTCCAGAAATCAGGGAAGAAGTCTGTAGGAAGCTATCCGAAGATAGGACTTTCCTCTAAGGCAACCAAAGCCTTTAGCTACTCAACTACTTGAGCTCATTCGATACCAGACAAGCGCTCATTGGCTACCAGAACTACTCAGATCAGATCTTGGCTTCCTAACTCCTTTTAGGAGTGCGTATGAGAGAATCATGTTCAAGAGAACTATGAGGAAGCAGAACCTAGTAAGAAGAAGAGCTAGCAGCGGAGAAGATCCCAACAACGGCTATTTGAACACCGCTTACTGTACCAGCGGTTGCTGATTCAATTGGCTTAGATTCAATAGCTGCCGAGTCGATAACCGGATTCTTCAATACGGATACAAAAGCTCACTCATTCCGGAATGGTCGAGTAGATTCATGAGAGGCAAGAGCAGGAACCACTGCTTGACTGGAAAGACGAAAGGCGGAAAAAGGCTCCTTAACCCACTCACTCTGAAACCCAGAGAAAGAAAATGAGCCAAGCCCGTAGGGTGTAAATTGATAAGACCAATAGGGAATCAAAAGGCAAGATTGAGAGATAGAAGGCCAGGCTTGTCGCCAAGGGGTTCACTCTGAAAGAGGACATCGACTACACTGAGACCTTCTCCCCGCTTTCTATTCCTTCCCGGCGCAAGTTATACAGAAGGGTGGCTTATACCAGCTAACGAAAACTTCCCCGCTAAAGAATTGCATCACACAGGTGAAAGGCGATCCTTAATAGCCTCAGGAGATTTTCGATGACTTAGCACTACCAAAAGGAAAGGAAGGAGAATAAGGGAAGGTGCCAAGCCTGATTGCAGCACGAGTAAGGGCTTATCTTGCCCATTTCCAAATAGACGGAATTGGAGCTAGCCATATAGAAGAAGACTCTCTGCGTAGCTACAGAGAGGATCAAAGGTGGGAAGATGCCTTTAGCTAAGCGATTCAGGGTCTTTTCTGTACCCAGGATCCGATCCCGTTGATCAGTGATCAGGATGATACGATTGGTTGTAAGACTTGGTTGGAACACGAGGTTGAGCCGAATATTAGTTATTCGTTTTTGAACTGGAATGCCTTCGTCCGAGTGCGTTCCCTTCAAGACAAGAAGAGGAGCTTTAGCTTTAGAGCGCCCAGAGGAGTCAAGATCAGCTATTCTATTCCTATCTTTGGATGCTTAGCTGCTCTTCCGCAACTGGTTTTGAAACCTATATGTCTTAAGGAGGGCTAGCTCATCCTTTAATCCGCATTAAATGGGTTAATGGGAAGCTCAAGAAGGATGGGTATTGCGCCCGAGTGAGCGAGTGAAAGGTAGTCATAACCCTTACTTTATAACCTGAAGTCAGTCCGGCGAAGCTAGCTAATAAGGAAAAACCCCTCTTCTAACTCCCTGCCTGTAAGCCTTCTTTCTTCCTGACTCTAACAAGTAAGCAAGTCAACTACCTTCTGTCTTCTTTTCTAAAAAAGATCCCCAATAGTCAAGATCTCATGCAGGAGAGAAAGAAGGAGTCTGTTGATTCTATGGTAGCTGAACGTCTTCACTTTCATTATTCCTAAAAGAGTTCCTTCTTATTGATAGCACCAGAAAGAGAACTCCGCCTTCTCGGGGATTCGATTAGAGGACTTCCTTTAGCTCTAAGACTAGGGATCAAAGGAATTGGTGGGAAATCCAGAAAAGCTAAAATCCCACTGTTAGAACATTTAAGAAAGAGGAGAGCCGGTCTTGCACACTAACTCATGAGTCAACCTAGGAAAAGAACTGCCAGCCTTTCACTCCTAAGAAGCAGGTCCCACTCCGTCCAAAGCTTGCAGCTAGCTCTTTTTCACTTTATAATAATACCTTTGGATAAATCCAATTCTTGCTTGCTGGACTATTGTGGTCTCACTCAATACCATACTCTTTTCTTTTAAAATCTTCGTAGGGACTCTCGCCGCGACCCGGATAATGCTTCCTTTTTGACGATGCCGGATCGATGCCAATGCCCACCTCTTTGGTTGGGGAGCCAACGAGTCCACCCAAATTCTGTACTGATTCGCTCGCTTTGTCCACCTTCGCCTCTTCAAGTTGGCTCCTTCTCGAAATGACTAAAGTCTGACCAAGACTGGTCCTTCGTAGTTCTTTCGCCTTATCTGGCTCGTAGATGGCTCTTGGAACTAGTGGTTAACCATTTCTACGCGAGACCATCGTTTATTAAGAATGAGGCTTTTCCTGGGCTCGTACGAAAGTCTCTGTGAGTAGTTCCCCCGGCTAGACCAGTGCCAATAGTTAGAGTTTATACTCCTTTTTCAGGCCTTCGCCTTAGTCCAAAGGGATTCTTATGTAAAGAAAAGAATTCGTTACAAATAAGGTCAAGCTAGCTGGCTCATAACCTTGAGAGGGATCAAATCCTATTTCGGGAGCTGCCTTTACACCGGTATTCAAATAAGCTGCTGCAAAGAATGAGAAGTGGGTCTCGCTCTCCTAATCAGTCGTTAGCTTATCCATCTCTCTTTTTATCCGGGCTTCTTCCGCTTTAGCTGAGGCCGATGCCCCTATCTTTCTTCTGATCCGCCCCTAAACAATAGCAATAGCACGAATCCTAAGCTACGGCACGCGAAGGAATGGTTCCATGAATCATGGGTGGAGGCGACAGGGGGATTGGCTGGCTTACTATGGGGAAGGGGAGAATCACTAAAAAAAGTCTAGAGCTCCCCTAGGGAAAGTATTCTACCTCGTTGGACCGTATTCGCTACTAAAACGTAGCCCTCCTCCGCCTTCGTTTGAGGAAGCAGGTATTCGCTTGTCAGCTCTAGCCTTCCCTTGCCTTGCCCCTCGAATAGTCCTACCCCGAACAATATCCATTGCCTGTCTCGTACCGCTCCGTGGGCTTTTATGATTAGACTACTCACGAATCTATCCAATTTCTTACTGAACTTGACTTGTCTCCGATTGCCATGCTGCGCTTTTCGCTCCTTATCCCGTACAGAACGAAGTGAATCTTATTGAAACATTCATTGCTATGGGCCCTATTATTGCACTGAATGACGGATCACATGGGGTGGATCCTACTAATGCAATGTTTTCTCCGTGTAGGAAGGCATTTTGAACATCTAGCTGGTATAGGGACCACTTCTTTGATGCAGCAATAGCCAGTAAAGTCCTAATCTTCACAAACTGAAGTTAAGGTTTCCTCCAAATCTATCCAATATTTATTATTGAGCAAAGCCTTGAACAGGACGAGAGGAATAATGGCCTACCTCAGGCATGTTGTCTGGAACTGGATCATGGCTTGAGTCTGGAGAGGGAGAAGCGTTGGTTTACTGATCTCTTTCAGGTCCTGGCTGAGCTTCAACAAGATCTGGTGTTAGACGAAGTTTCTTTCTGGTATACACTATGGTTGATAGTGTATGAGTCACAGGCTTCTCTGGCTGATATATATGACTAATAATTCACGGTGATACTCTCCGGGGGCAAACAAAACTAGACTAATCAGTGTAGGAGAAGTTGAAGTGGAAGCAGTGGAGGCAGAAGGTCGCAAATCGCCACTCATCCGGATTGTTCTTCTTGGATTGGTTTCCCCTTTGCTTTGCCTAAGCCAAGCTTCACATTAAACACAAGAATTGGACCAGTGGGGCGAGTTTGCTATTGCTAGAAGTTCGAAAGGAGTAGTCATAGGGGCTTTGGGGCATTCCCCCAGGGCATAACTAATTAGCGGCCTATTCTTTTTTGTCTAATTCAATTCCCATCTCTCAAGCTAAAGAGAAGGTAATAAGGTAAGCCCAAGCAGCTGCTATTTGAACAACGGATTCAGCCATTGAAGATCTACAACTTATGACTCCACTGGTAGTATACTAGATGCAACCTATTCTGTAACAAGCGATTCTGGCTATAGCACCAGCTCATTCCCTGACTTCCTTTCTTCTCTCAGGACATTCTCTTCTTTTTCTTTAACTATGTCATTTGCTTTCACTAGCACCGGCGGTTAGGAGAACAGTAAGACTTCCTCCTGTCCCACCGACTGAAGGCTATTGCTTCTGTCTTCGTCTTGATGGCAGCTATCTTTCTAAACAGGAGAGAAAGAAATCAACTCAGTTTTCAAAGACACAGCTTAACCACACTAAATCAGTCTAATGGGATGGGATCCAGAGGCGATCTTCTATATAGAGATCGGTGAAGCGAGCCCATTAGGGATCACCTGTGCTATCAATAAAAGAATAAGGAATACCAGGGTGCCGTTAAGGTAGCTCACCCGGCTCTTCAATAGAAATCCCTGCAGTTCAGTCACCCCGGGGTAATTCAATTCACTCTTCTTTCAGCTCTTGTGAAATGGTATCTGTGGTTCGCTTTCCCTTCCTTTCTTATGGTAACTAGGCCTGGTAGCATGTTTGCTAGTCTTGTCGGACTAGGAGCTCTACTAGGCTTGACCGTGGGAAATAGCTTTTTTAAATTAAGACGTAGGTAGATAGAAGTAGTAGGGGCAAATGATTCATTTAGAAAAGATCCGATACCAAGTGACAGCGCACTAGCTGGTCGGTGTGAATGATAAAGTGTTAAGTGAGTCTTTCTGGAACGCCACATCGTAGAATAGCAACATCTTTCTTATTACAGCACAAAAAAAAAACACACAGATAACTATCGCTGTTGGACCGGGGAAGGCAAGAGCGATTGTCTTCATAAGAATTCCCCAACAGGAGGGAGAAGGATCGTGACTTTGAGTCCTAAAAGCACGGCAATCCTATTTTTTTGACAAAACGACTTGTCTTTTAGACGTCAATGGTTTAGGAGAGGTTTCCT
>Ga0209489_101566_pt1 | contig 47130 bp, 30 predicted proteins | sample SiratrowhiteBW_FD_187527 | JGI IMG/M metagenome (GOLD analysis project Ga0209489, IMG submission 187527) | Root nodule microbial communities of legume samples collected from California, USA - Siratro white BW (SPAdes) (version 2) | ecosystem: Host-associated > Plants > Roots > Nodule | place... | reverse complement strand
GTTCCACATGAGCTCCATTAAGGATCTTCATTAACAGGTTTCGATGGGAAGTAGAGTGCATCAGCAAATCCAACAATGAAATCCTTGCCGGCATGCGGTTCAATTGATCAACCACTTTGTATTCACTTTGTTGTATAAACCGTAAAAATTCACTAGCTGCATCGTCAGAAATTTCCTTGTTGTCCTTCTCTTCAGGCTCTTGGTCAGCTTGCAAGGCCTTCCCTTTCAGGAACGCCTTAGCTTTCTCGATAATAACTTCTTTGCTGGTATTCTCTGGGCTTTTGCCACTCCTCAACTCCATTGGGGCAAAAAGGCGACCACTTCTTGTCATTCCTCCAATCCCAGAAATATTATCTATGGTGGACTTATCAATGTTTATAATTTCATTATCTCGCTTTCCACTTGAATCATTTTCCAGGACACTGACCCCATACTCCCATGGAACTGCCTTATCACTTTTATATGGAAAAGGGGATGGAGTCTGTATCACCACGGGTTGTCTTTCTCCTTGCATTATTGGACTTCTAGAAAAATGTAATACTAGTGGTTTTGGACCATATAATTTGGGGTCTTCGCTGGTCTGAGTATATACTTCTTCCTCTTCGCTTGGGTGACAAACTTGTAATATATGCCTATCTAACAAATCTTGCAAAAAACTTCTGAATTCAAAACACTCATTGATCGAGTGTTCTTGGCTAGCATGGAATCCACACGCGCCTTCTGGCTTGCCCCTAGATTTGAAATACCCCATTTGACAAATCAATGTAAAAATGTCCTTTAATGGGCTCTTGATATCTTCAACTCTTCTTATTAGACTTTGACCTATGTCCCTCAAAATGGCATTAGTTGAGGGACTTGCATGGTTAGAGAAAGGATTCTTTTCAACATTTGGTTTATCTTCTTGGAAGGTTAACCATCCCGCATCTATCAATTGTTGAACCTTGTATTTAAACTGCCTGCAGTTCTCAATGGAGTGCCCGACAACTCCGCCATGATATTCACACTTAGCGTTAGGATCATAATTCCTAGAATAAGGTGGTTACAGAGGTTTACTAGGGCATATTGCAACCAAAGCATTTTGAAGAAAACTAGGCAGAAGTTCTGTATATGACATTGCAATGGGAGTGAACTAAATTTGTTCCCTCCTTTGAAATGAACTCAGCCCTTGAGGTTGATTAGCATTTGGTCCCCCTTCATTCCTCCAATTTTGCTTAGGCATATAAACATTAGGAGGCACGGAAGAAGGTCGTATTGCCGGAGGCACATTTTGTTGATACATAGGTGGTGTACTTGTGGCATAAGAGGTATGGGAACGCTCCGGCCTATACCGAGTTGATGGATATCCTCCCCACTGGGTTGTGGTTGAAGCTACTTGTCCTTTGCCTTCTTTTTTCTTTCCCAAGTTAAAACCTGTTTTCTTACCTGTCATTGCTGGACTTTGTGCAATTTTGTCAGTTTTCAACCCCAGCTCAATTCTTTCTCCAATGATGACAATGTCAGCAGAGTTAGAAGAAACACTGCCCACCATATGTTTATAGAAAGGTGACTGTAAAGTACCCATGAACATAGTTACCATTTCCTTATCATGCAAGGGTGGTTCCACTTGAACAGCCAATTCCCTCCATCTCTGGGCATACTCTTTAAAAGTCTCATTGCCTTTTTTTGACATATTCTGTAGCTGCAGTCTATCAGGAGCCATATCAACATTATACTTGTATTGTTTCAAGAAAGCATCTACTAAGTCGTTCCATGATCTGATTTGAGCCGGTTCCAGATGCATATACCAGCTTAGAGCAGTGCCTGCTAAGCTGTCTTGGAAGAAGTGTATTAGTAGCTTTTCATCACCAGCATGTGCAGCCATCTTTCGGCAGTACATAGTTAAGTGATTCTTTGGACATGAGGCACCCCTATACTTCTCAAAATCAGGTATCTTGAACTTGGGAGGAATCACAACATCAGGTACCAAACATAAACCTGCAGCGTTCCCAAATCCAAAACTGCCTCCTCCTTCAATGGCTTTGAGTCTTTCTTCTAGAAACTCTAACTTGTTCTTGGCTTCTTCTGCATCATGGGACATTTCTTGCAAAACGCGAGGTTGAACAGTGGGTTGTGTAGCCGTAGGGACTACTGGACCCCAACATTTGTTCCAGTTATGCCGGCATTGGGTTGTATATGAATCGAATCGGGCTGATTCATAGGTGTCCCGGAAAGATTCACTGAAATAAGTGGTGGCGGTTGTTCTAGCTCCGCTTGACCCTCATAAGGAGGACTATAATTGGGAGGGAGACCATATGGAGGCCAGCCAGTATGATCAAGTCTTGGTACCGAAACTGTTCCAATCTGTTGCACCACAGGATTAGAAGATGTCGCTTCTTCATTTCTAACCACTTGACTTTCCCTAGTGCTCTTCAGAGCAGCTAAGGCCTCAAGTATCTGTCCCATTTGGTCCTTCAGCTGATTAACGTCATTCTTCACAGATTCAACTGTTTCGCCCAAGTTTTCCATCCTTTTGCGATTTGCATGAGTTCCGTACAGGTGTTGCGGAAATTTAGTCGTTATTATGCCTTTTCTGCTATTTTATTTTAAAAAGTTAGAGAGAAAAATGCGAAAATACAAGATGCAAAAACGTTATTATCATTTTTAGTAATAGTAGCAGTATTAGTATTATTATTATTTAATAATTATTATTGTTTTTATTAGTTGGATGGGGTTAATTACAAAGATGAAAGGTTATGCAAAATGGAAAAGGAGTACAAAAACGTGAACTATAAGAATTTGTAGCATACGCATAGAGAATTAATAGGAAACTGAACTTCATTCATTAATGGGAAACGGGGCCGCCAACTGACAGCCTTATTACATTCAAAACAGGAAAGGGAAAAACAAACTAACTAAACTAAATGTTGCCAAAGGACAACTTTATTACATTGTACTGTAGAAAAGAAAAATAAAAACAAGAAACAAGCTAACTAAATCCTATTACGGGCAACCATTTTCTTCATCAATCCCACAAATCCCTTGCAATGCTCTACAAAGCTTTCTACTTCCTTCGGTACTGGACGGAACATCAAAGATACGTCAACTTCCTTTAACATTCTAGGAACATCTTCAATTGCCGCATTAGCCAATGAGGCCAACTGAGAGAAACGAGTCTTCCAATACCCGAGGGTTTGCTCAAGCTCCTCTAGTGATTCCTCCAATTGAATAATTTTAGCCGTGTAGTTCACCTCTTCCTCTAGCCGTAGTTCAAATTCCTTCTTTGCCTTGTCCTCCCATTCTTCAATCGAGCGCTCCATATCATTAATACGACCTTGGAGATCATGAAATTTGTCCAATACTTCCGTATTTTCTCTTCTAGACTCATCATACATAGCTATCCACTTACTCACTATAGAGAACGCTTCATCTATTTTATAATTCCTTTTTAATAACACAGCATTCACATCCTCCAAGTCTCGCTGGATTCTTTGAGTGTGTTTTTCCTCTTGCTTCAGTTTCTTCGTAATTATTACATTCTCGCTTTTCAATTCCTCAATCTCCCTCTTCAACTGCCTTATTTCCTCTGACTCTTCTTCTTCTTCTTCTGACTCATTTTCTAAGGAAGTCTCCTCTTCCAATAAAGTTGGGGAATTCAATTTGAAAGGTAATTTAACCGTTTCCACTCGATCCGCCAACCAACGCTGATATGGTATTTCTGTATTCATAACATAGGGTCTAGTGTCTTTCCCCATGATGATCCTCTTTTCCCATGCTTTACGAATCCTAGGTACTATCTCATCGGCTGAACCATCTTTATATAGAAACAAAAGAGGTTCTATAACATATGAGGTAGGAGCCCCTCTAATTGGATGTCCAAACTGCCTTTGAGCCAATACTGGGTTGTAGTTAATACAACCCTTAGTCCCTATGAGCAGCATATTGAGGAACTTGGCGCATTGGTATACCAATTGGGATCGTTGCTGCCATGCCAGTTGCCACTCAATTTTTCCTTGGGTTAAGGACACCATATACTGAGACCATTCATCCTTGCTTTTTATTTCTAGCCTTTGCTGCTTGACAGATTCTACAGGGCATTTGATTCCAACTACCCTTTCCTCAAAACACGAGGCTAGCCAAACAAACAAAACAGGCGAGCAACATGCCATCCTAGTCTTCTTTCTCGGATTGCACGAGTTGAGGGCTAAATAGGTATCAGCTAAAATTGCAGTGACTGGGCTTTCGCTCCGAGTCCTATAAGCAATATAAACACTGATTGCAGCATTATCCACAAAACGTTGAGTCTTGGGGAACATCATAATTCCAAAAAGAGCCAAAGCAAAAACATCCATGAAAACTTCCCAATCTCTTTCCTCGCCTAACTCATGCAAGTACTCCGTCAAAAAACTCAGAGAAAATCCTTTCTAACCCTCCCAGACATATCTGTCTTCTAAATCTCTCGCGGGTAACCTCATAATTGCTACGAGAGTAGTCATGGAGATAGGTTGGTCCAAATGTTGATAAGGTATCACCTTATCTATGGGCATATCCAATATTTGGGCATACTCTTCAAAAGTTGGCACCAACTGAAAATCATAGAAGGTGAAACACCTTAATGGATGGTCGTAATACTGAACTAAGGCAGTAATGGCATGTACTTGCACTTGTACTTCCAATAACTCCAACAGGTTTCCATATCTACTCTTGAAAATGGTTCTTTGCACCGCCCTTAGCTTTTGCCCTAGCTCTCTAAGATCAGCCAAATCATTTTCCAAAATCTTGACTCTCATTTTCTTTTTCGTGTTTCCCGTCTCACGAGTCCTCTCAGGTTCCATATTAAACTCCATTGCGTATGCTCAAAGTTATAGTTCGACTGAAAAATCAAGAAAATAAAACTTTTTCAAAAATAAGATAATAAATATAATGCCAAAAGAAAAACAAGTCAAATATGCGTATATATATATATTTATAACTATACGAAAACGCGTATATATATTTATAACTATACGAAAACGCATGCATGAATCCTTTTTTATGAGAATATGAGAATGCAATCAATGAATTTTTCGTTTTGTTTTTTTTTTTGAATGAGAATGCATATATTAATAAAACCTTTATTTTATGCAAATAAAGACGCAAAATGAAGAAAATGCATAAATGCAATCATATGCATAGAAATTTTTGAGAATGTGCATGAGGATGCCTAAATGGATGTTAGAAATACATATTATATATATATTATTTTTTAAAAAAAAAAGTTGTAGTGGATAGTCAAGCCGCAAAAAGTCTCCCTTAGTGTCCTAATTAGGGTTTGCCCTAGTGAGGTTAAAGTTCTAAGCATATAAATGTACTCGCAAAGGGTGGCTTATCCTAATTTACTAATAAAGGCCACTAGAGCTATAGTCCTCTTTACCACACATCCATATCAATCAGTAATGACAATCTTTATGGACATGAGAATAAAGGGAACAGACTCTAGCTGGAGTTTTCGCACACCTGGGTGAGTAAGTACATCAGCCCAATTTTGCTACACAACTCCTCTATTTCTAAAGCTCCACAGACCCGGGTATAGGGCCCCACTCATGATATACAAAAGGTGTGTGTGTGAAGGGAGAAAAATGCATACCCAACCTCCACCTGCAAAACAATCAGAAAATTCCCAAGCAGATATATATGAGATGTCTTCTACCCTAGGGTTCAATATTCCAACAATGTACAAGCATATATGACATACAAATATATTTAATAACCCTAAAATTATAAACAAATAGATACAAAAATAAAAGAAATATAATAAGCAAGGAAAAATAAACATTAGAAAACCACACAAATTTTACTTATTTAATTAAATTGGCCTGACTCTCTAAGATTGTCCCCAGTGGAGTTGCCATCTGTTGCAACCGGGACGGCGATCTTAAAAAAAAGTTTTATTTTTTGATAAAACAGAGGAGTCGCCACCATAATTTATTAAAGGAAAAACTATGGAAAAACCAAAAATCAGATAAGGCAAGTTTACAAAACCAGATTCAGAGTCCGGGAGTCGGTTACGTGTGGGGAAGGTATTAGCACCCCCACAACGCTCGCCCTAAGGCGATACCTTTAACTAAATAAGTAAAATAAAAGAGTGTGGTTTTTTTTTTAAAAAAAATATTTATCTTTTCCGAAAGAATATAATGCAAATAATAACAAAACAAAACATTTTTTTTATTTTAAAGGGGGAGCTCGACAAGGATTTGACCTCGCTCCTACGTATCTCTATCAAGAATAAAGAATCAGGGTTACGTAATTCTTTACTTGGGTATTTGTAAGGGATAATTTTGGAATTTTGAAAAATGTAGGGTGTAGGTCCTAATTAAGGGAGGTGCAAAAAGTAATTCAACTAGTCAAAAGGGTATTTTTGGGATTGTGAAGAGCTGAGGTGTAGGCGCAAAAGATGGGGTGCAGAAAGCAAACCCCTGACCATAAACCCACTTGTGTTAAGAGCAGTTTGGTAATTGAGTTGCAGCACAGGTGCAGACTCAAATCAGTGGGGTGCAAAGATCAGCTCCACTAGTCAGAAGCTCAACCAGTAACCAGGGGCATTTTAGTAATTGTGTATGAGCGCAGGTGCAGACTCCAACCAGTGGAGTGTAAAGAACAACTCTACTTGTCAGAAGCCCAACCAGTAACCAGGGGCATTTCAGGAATTGTAAAAATATTGGTGCAAAACTTAATAAATGGGGGTGCAGGAAGCACTCCCACTAATTGCAATTCAACCTAAAGCCAGGGGTATTCTGGTAATTGGGAGAATAAAGGGTGCAGGCACGAATACAAGGGGTGTGTGCAGTATCCCCACTAACTAGAAACCCGTCTAGGGTTTGGAAGGCACATGCTATGGAGACAATGGAGACGGCGGCAACCATGGTTGGCGAGGGTCGAGGTGACTCGCATAGGCAGTGGCCGCCACGGGAGAGGCGGCGACGGTGGAGGCCACCGACGGCAGCGTCAGAGTCGTTAGGAATGATAAGTGGCATTTTTGTGGCGGTTTTGCTGCTGCCCATGGTGGTTACTCACGGCGTTGCTGTCCATGATGTTTTTGGGTGCAGTTTGGAGCGTTCATGGCGGAGGGTGGCCCACGTAAAGGCTAGTGCATGGTGGCGGCATTGGAGGCTCTCATGGTGGTTACTTTGGATGAAGTTCGCTGTTGTGGAGAAGGCAGTGGCCGAGCTTCCTGTGGTTGGTGATGCTGCTTCGTTTAAGGTGTGCGTTGGTGCGGTGAAGGTTTGGCGCGATGGAAGAGATCATGGTGGCAAGCGAGGATGAGTGGGGGTCGAGAATGAAAGAGTGGTGGTTGAAGATGCTTCATAGTGGTGGTTGTGCAGGCTTGAACATGGCCGTGGGGTGGTGGTTTCGTGGTGGCTTGAAAGTGGCCATAGTGAGGTTCATGGTGGAAGTTGGAGTTGCATGTTGAGTGGTTATGGTTGGTGGCGGCAAGCATGTATGCGAGGCATCATGATCTAAGTTGTGCGGGGGTTGAAGGTGCAGTTTTGACGGTGACGAAAGAAGGGTATGGGTTCTCATTTATGGCGTTCATGGTGGTGCAAGCGGTGGCGAAGTAGTCGTGGCTTGGAGGTGGCAGCCGAAGGAAGAAATCATGGTGGCAGTGAGCGTTGCTCATGGCAAAGGGTGTGTCTTGCACGACGGTGCAGGCTAGTACAACGGAGGTGCTGGAAAGTGAGACTTAAAGTGTGGAATGGTTGCCCATGTCGACGAAAGAGGTTGGGGTGGAAGTTTTACTCATGGAGGTTCGAGGACGGTGCGGTGGTCGGCGTAAGCGATGGAGTGACGCTTGCCAAGGTGGTACAGGTTGGAGGGTGATTCAAGTGGGGCCGTTGGTTGTTTTGAAACCACGAGGGTGGTTGAGGTTGATGCACCAATGGTGGAGCATGGCGTGGTGGCAAGGCTTTGGCATTCATGGCAGTTTTGCGGTGGCTTTGATGGATTTTGGATGTGTGGAGGCTAAAGTGTGTCTTCGGTGGTGGCGAAGGAATGAGGATTGGCGTCACTTGCTGAGTTGGAGTAGTGGCACAAAGGGGTGCAATTTGAGGTTGAGGAGTTGATAGCATTCATGGGGGCTACTTGCGTCATTGTGGAGGTTGGAGATGGATATAAAGGTGGCGCACGTGTGACAGAAGTAGTGGCAAACACAAAAGCTTTGATGGGCAATAGTTTTGATGATGACGGTGATTGGCCTAGGTTGGCACAGTGGTCAAAGGAGGTGCGGTAATTTGGTGGCTTCGTGATGTGGGGTTTATTGAAGGCGCATGAGAGGCATTTTCAAGGCATATTTGGGGTATTTGGAGCGGGTGAGATGGTGAACTGTGATGACAATTGTGGTAAAGGCCAAGTCGTGCATTGAATAGGGTTGTTAGTGCATGATGAGGGAGAGTATGGTGGTTGAAGGTTCATAGTGAAGGAGGGGTATTGTTTCTCGTTGGAGGATGCTTGATGGTCGACAGAGGCAAGGATGACAGCGCCTTTGCATGGGGCATGGAAATCACGAGGGGCATGCATGAGGTTACGTGAAGAGAGGAGCTATAATGGAGGTTTATGATGACTTAAGAATGCGAGGATGGTGTTGGTGCGTAGCAGCGGGGACTGTGGTGTTTATGTTGTTTTGGAGGTTTGGCGTGGGTGTTTTTTTTGGTTCTCGGTGGCTGTGTGGCGAGATGCATGGGGGCATGGTAGAGAAGGTCAGAGGTGGGAGCAAGATGCAGGATGCAATGCATGTAGTAAAAAAAAAATTTATACAATGGGTTTACAGTAAAACTTTGAAATGCAAGATAAGAAGTATAAGAGTAAAAATAATTTTGCAAAAGAAAACATACCTGGTTGCCCTTTTTCCTTCTCAGTCAGTAGTGATTCCTTTCTTTTTCTCTCGTTGCTCTTCTCAATGTCAATGTTTTTCTTCTCTCTTTCTCTCTGTGTTCCTCTAAAATAATCCCTGTTCACCAAAATATCTCTTTTTTTTTTTTATTATTTTAATTGATATCTTTTTTTAAAAATCCAGTAGTTCAGTTTAGAGATGTTAAGAGAGGTTACTCTTTGACTCATTCATATTTGTTATTTTTTAAATTTTTTTTAAAATTAATATCAAAATGAATCTAGTCAATAATGAGACTTAAAACACTTTTCAACGGTAAAAATCTATTTTTATTATTAATTTATTTTTATTTAAGTGGAGAACATGGGTTGGTTGTTATCTGAGTGGTTTACAAATATTTATTTATTATCTTTTTTTAAAACAATAAGTGAAGTTAGGGAGTGAGAACATGGGAGTCTACTGCCATTGACTCATTCTTTTTATTATTTTTATTATTATTATTTTTTTTATTATCTTGAACGTGCAAATCAAGTAAGCAGTTTGCAAGCAGTTTTTTTTTCTTGTTTTCTTTTATTTTATTATTTACTTTTCTAATATATATTTATTTTTATTTTGTTTTTATTATTTTCGTTTTTTTAATTATTAATATTATTATCTTTTAAGTACCATATTTTTTAGTTTTCCTTTAATGGAAAAATTTAACATATTTTTAATTACTATTATTACTATTATTTTTAACAATTTTTTAATAAACTGACTTCCCTTACTATTTCTTTTTATGAATTTTATTTTAAAACCTTATTTATTAAATATAATGGAACCAAAGTCTCTCTTTTTTTATTATTTAAATGACATTAATATAATAAAACTAGATAACACACCCTTTTATTTTAATTTTTGTATTGTTTTATAATATGAAATAATTTGCCTGCCCGGACGAAATTGGGTGTTGACAATAGGCAGTGGAACGGAACCGCATTACTCGTTGGATAAAATGACAAAAATAATTCTAGCATGTTGTATTCTTCACAATTTTCTTCGCAGAGTGGACAACGATCAAGCGATACTTGATGAAGTTGATAGGGAGTTGATGGAACAAGATGTCGAACCATCTATGTCTCACTCTCGTGAGGATGATTATAGGTTAGGTTCACAAATTACAAACCGTATAAGTAATAAAATGTGGATGGATTATCAGAACAATTAAGATGTTGTAATAACTTTTATTCGTAATGATAATGGTTCTTGCTTTAGGAATTAATCATTACTTTATGATTCTATAATCCAATATTTATGTGTTGTGTTATGGTTGAATAAATGTCGTTTGAAACAGGTACATTATGGATCGTGGAAAAGGCATTGCTTCTGAGTCTTCTGCTAGTATCCGTGAGTTCACAAAGTGGACCACAGATATGGACTTTTGCCTTTTATTTGCTATGATAGACGAGGCATGTCTAGGCAATCGGGTGGATGGAAGTTGGACCACCCAAGCTTATAATAACATTGTCAGAACTCTCCACCAGTTAAGGTGGGTAGGGATAACAAAACATAATGTCAAGAATAGACAAAAGACTTTGAAAGACATATGACGCGACGTCCACGATCTCTTTGGTGAACTTAGTGGATTTGCCTGGAATGAATCCACAAAAGTATTTGATGCTTAGGATGAAGTTTGGGTTGACCTAATTAAGGTAAACATGGCACCTTTGGCAATTTACATTGTCAATCCTCAGTTGACATTTAAGTTGAAGTAATGTACTTGAAAATGTTTATTCTAGGTAAAGCTAAGGGCAGCTAAGTGGAGGGTTAAACTTATCAGGCACTATGAACTGATGGAGGAACTATGGGCAGCTGATCAAGCCACTGGCCAAGGAGTTGGCACTGCTCGTCAAGTTAGGCGACGTATTGAGTCACAATCTTTTAATGTGAACTTGAACGGAGAGCATATGGAATATGTGCCAGAGCCACCTACATTTCACCAGGAGACTGAAGAAGCTTTTCCATCACCACCACTGGTGGATTCTTACAGTCCAGCTCCCACTCATTCGACACCATCTGCACCTTCTGCTGGAAACTCATCATCGTGGGGATAAAAAAGAAAAGCCCCCATGGTGAACTTGATGGATGCTCAATTTCAGACGCTGACGACTAACCTAAAAGAAGTCACTGAACATGTCGGCAATTGCACGTGAACACAATGTAATATTTCGTGAACATGTGCACAACATGCGTCGTAACTCATTCTACCAGTATACCAAAAGTGATATGTGGGACATGTTACTTCAACTTAGCATATCCGACGATGCAATTATGGAACGATGTTACGAATACTTGTGCAGTAACCCGACTTCAGTGAAATGTCTGTTTGACATGCCTACAAATCGTCGTCTGTCAAAGTTAATGAGTATTATAAATAGAGGCTCGTTTTAATTAATGTTGAATGTCCTGTTTTAATTGTAATATGAAAACTTTATATGACATTGTAATTGCTAATCTTTTTTGTGTTGAACATTATCATTTGTAATGCTATTAACTAGTAAATGTTATGTATTTATATTGCATAATGATTTAGGTTGTTACTCGCATTGCTTCATACGTACACAAAATTATGTAAATGTGTTTGATCTAAAAAATTTTCTATTTTACTTGTATAGTTATGGCTTCATCTTTTGGAAGCAAACAGCACAGAGTTGTTAAGACACGTGGAGGGAAATCTCGACTTTGTGATGATGTTGCTCCTAGTTCTGAGATGGGTGGCGTTGAGGACTTGTTGAACCAAACACGATCTTTTAGTGAACGGGACCAAATGATTCAATATGTGAATCAGTTATACGGGAGGAAAATTCAACCACCAAAGGTGATGAATTTGCCTTGGTTTAGAAAAGAAGGGTTTCAATTTCAAAATCATCTCATATTTCAACAATTGTAAACATTTGTCACGCTCCAACATGCTTACTATGATGACTTGATGAAGGTTTTCTATTCAAACCTTAAGATGACAGCAGATGGTAACCTTCAGAGTGAGGTTAGTAACAAAAAAATAACTATTTCACCTTCTGATTGGATGCCTTTGGCACACCTCCAGTATGAAGGTTTGGAAGTCTCATATCCAAACATCCCTGAACACCTTAACTATGACCGTGAATTAGCATTGAATTCGATGCTTAGACCTGAGTTTCAGGGTCAAGGTCTCAGGAATGTAGCCAGCTTGACTGTTGATGATTGGCTACTCCATTACATTTACGTCCATATATTAAGACCGCGATCAACAAACTTTGCTCAATTGCTGCCAGAAGACATTTTTATGTTATGGGCCATCAAAAATGATAATGACGAAGATGGTGAAGAGCCACCACAAGCGGGCGATCATGTTCAACAACCTGCACCCGAAGGACTAGTCCCCCCAGTCCCTCACCATGGTCAGATGTTTGGTTTTCAAGAGTTGCAAAAAGGATTAAATGGCTTGAGGATTCACATCGATCAAAGATTGGATAATTTGAATATGCACATGGATACCAGGTTGGATAATTTGTAGACACATATGGACACCAAATTAGATCATTTGCAAACTCATATGAACATTACACTTAATTAATTCCAAATGCATGTGGACAGGCGATTTGAGGGAGTGCAACAGAGAATGGACAACGTGCAGAACCAAATTGAACGACTTTCACAATAACATGTTATGATATTTTTTATGAATGTGTCAATTTAATATTAGATGTATTATTATTTTAATGTTATTAACTATTTTATCTAATTGTGTTATATTTATTTATTTTTTGAAATTTAGAACTTTGTTCATATCTTTTAAAACAATATGTTTTCCTATTTATTTTGACAATACAATTTTAAAAAATTGCATATATGAACAATTGCATTTAATTCTAATTTTTATATCAAAGTCACTTGACGAACCATATTGGAAATAATTTTCTTCTAACATACTACAATATATGTGTAATTTATTTTTACAATATAATTTTAAAAAAATTCATGTATCAACAATATTTGAAAATTACAATTTTTATATTACTTCAGAAAGTGTACTGAAAATAATTTTCTTGTAACACAAAAGTACCATATACATATAATTAATTAAATTTTATTTCAAAATTATTTTTACCACTTAGACAAATTTATATTCTTAGAAATTAAAAAAAAATATATTTCATCAATGAAACCAAACAAATTACATAAATTTTATTAATTAATTTTAACTCAAACAACAAATATGTAATTGTATATTTTCATCAATAACAAAAAAATAATTCAATTACACCAAACAAATTAATTATATTTTAATTAAAATTATTTTTAAACATAAGGGTAAATTTGTAATCTTATCTTTATTCATTTAAAAATATTAAAATATCTATTACACCTATCACATCATTCACAAACTTTCCACTTAAATCTTACTATATTTTCCTTAATCCAAACAATCATACTTTCTACACACTTTCCTCTCAAATCACCTCAAATCCACTCCCCAATCCAAACAATTCCTTAGGGTGTGGAAAAGAGAATATTTGAGGTGAAAGTAGGGAGAAAAATAGGTGTGTTTGGTTTGGATTAAAAGAAAGAAGGTGAGAAATGAAGAGAAAATTTATAAAAGTTTGTTAGTGATGTGATTAAATTATTATTGTTAATATTACTATTATTATTTTATAATTGATTATTATTATAATTTTTAATTTTATTATTATTAATTTTATTATAATAATTATTATTTATAACTTTATTATTGTTTTTTAGTTTTTAACATTCATATTATTAGTTTTATAATGATTTTAAATATTATTATTATTATGTTATATTATATAATTAATATATTTTTTTATTATAATATAAATAAATATTAATAAATTAATAATAAGAATTAATTATATAAAAAATACAATATATATATATATATATATTTAATATAATGTTTATTGCATATATAATAAAATATTTATTATACAATCTATATGTTTATTATATAATAAATATCTTATTATATTTACGTTCACTTGTACATGTGAAGAAAGTGCGTCTCTAATTTTCTTTTATCGTTTTTCGGTTTCAATTAACTTTTTATTTCTCCATCTTTATCCTTTCTATTTATCTGTGCACATCGGTCTGTAAAAACAAACGAAACGTCATTGTACTTTACTTTGATTGACAGACTATATAATCAAACACATATAACAGTAGTTAGTTATTTTCTTTGTAACTTGATTGACTAATGTCACAACAACTTTTCTTATAGCATTTTTTCTATAACTATATATACTAATTTCTTTCAAAAATAAGAATATCAACAACATTTATGATGTTTCGCTCAATTTCCTTTGTTTCCTTAAATGCATAGTAAAATTATCAAAATTCATTTTCATTACAATGTTTTCTATGTTATATTTAACATTTACTTCCTTTAACAATTCAGATATAAACCCCCTCTTTGTCTCCAAAAATAGAACTAAGCAATTAAAGCCTTCAAAATATAAATATAAGCCTCAATTTGTAGTTAGAGGATTTGATGCTTCAAGTCCATTACATCCCTTATCGCCAAAGGTTCAAGAGTATGATGGTTGGTATTGTAAATATACTCAGTCATCACCCACTCATTCACACACTACTTACCCTTGTCTCTCTTGTGTTAAAGTTCTTTCTTTATAGTTTGGAGAATAAATTGTATTATACAAAATCCCAAATATTACAAGTGGTGTATAAAGAAAATATTATAAGTTAGTGGAATTACTATTTTTACTAAACACTTTTAATAAAAATAAACTTATTAATTGGTCAAATAAATACAAAATTAACTGAAATAGCATGCTAAACACACACAAACTTTGTCGTCTAAATAACTAAATCAAAACTTAATAACCTTGATTTGCCTCTATTTTGGAGATTATTTTAGAATAAACTATGTCAGATGATAATCACATGACAAATTTTGCTACCTTTCAATAAGAAAACTCAAACATGTCTTATACACTTCGAAAATTCAATTCTAATCATATCACAATGACTAGTGAACAAAGAAAAAGCAGTGATGGAGTAAGGCAAACCTATAGGAAAAAAAAAAAATCTCATTATAACCATTTTCCTCCTATTGTATATTATCAATAACAACGTTGAACGAGAGTACATCTAATCCAATTTAGTCATAGAAAAGAATGAAAAATTCTAGGACAAATTTCCATACCTATGTTCCTAACTATTTATTCCTTGAACAAGAAATTAGCTCAATTGTCTGCTTAAAGTTTAAAACCTTTTAAGCAGCAAATTTGGTGCATATGTAACTAGTTATGTGGCTTAAAACCTAGCTGGTTATGTCCAGTAGCATAATTGATGTTCAATTGCCATTGTGAATTTTCTATTAATGTCCAACAAATTAGATTGGGACCAAATTCTTTGAATAATTCCAAACTAGATTAGTTTACATATCTTTATATTTTTCAAACATGCGCTCTGAGTGAAGAAACATTAAAATAATTTCAAAATTACCTAAAATTTTACCTGTAGAATAGGTACCACGATACAACAAGATTAAAAATGTCTCTCATGAAAGAAGCAAAAAAGTTTATGGAATGAAAAAATATCTTCAAAAAGGCATAAAGTATGCAATGAATGTGACCATAAATCCAATGTGAAGAGATAAATTAAGTCCTTTTTTGAACTTTGAGAGAGGGTTATTAAAATCACTATAAGAAAAATGACTTTAACATCAATTAAAAACTAACATAAAGTAAAGGATTTTGTATCATCTATATAAGCTAACCTTTGTATCATCATAGAAGCTATTTATTTCCGGTAGTAAATTCTTGTAGGTAATTAAATCTATAATACTCAACATTATAAGATGTAGAATTACACATCCATTCTATCAAAAGTCATATATTTTTTAAAATATTATATAATGATTTACTAAAAAAAATAAAAATTACCGACGAGGTAAATCTATCGAAAACACTCAAGATCTATCGGTGAATTGATTTTATGTAAATTTATTAATGGATTACTGAGTCCGCCAATAATTATCGATAGATTTCCGACGGATTTCTGATCCGTCGGTAATTACCGACAGATTTAGGATAAATCCGTCGGTAATTATCGACGGACTCAGAAATTCATTAATAAAATTGTCGATAATATTATTTTACCGACAAATAAATTTTCATCGATAAAATTTCGTCAGTAATTTAACTTTTTTCTTGTAGTGATTGATTTGTATTAAAACCTCTTAATAATAGATTAATTTCTTACACGATATATTATCAAATCTTTTAACATTTACATATCACGTCAACAATTTAATAATGGACATATATTTATGAGAATAACATTCACATGATTATTACTTACAAAAACATGATTATTTACAATACATCATTCATATAGTAAGATATTTATTAATCACACTTTGAGTATACACCTTCACATTCTCAAATAAAGTTATATCATACGTACAAGGATGAAATACTTGGTATTCAACTAAAACAACTAACCAACAAGAATAAATTTTAATTATTTAATTATAAAATAAATAAGGGATTGACTCTTGAAAAAAACATAATTGTTTGAGTGATATGATATGTGTGTCATTTATATTCCTAAGTGAAACATCTATGAAAGAGGAAGAATTGATCTAATTTTTTCCTCACTTAAGTGAAGTGACTCGTCCATGTTGGAACACTCATACTTTCAATTTATGGGTTTTGTTTAGGCTCAACTTTTTGTTGATCCATAGTTAAGATTGCTCGTCATCGTGATAATCTCAATTGACGTCCTTCATTTTGTATTAGATGAAGGCTTACTGTTTGATGATTAATTAGTCGTCCTGGAGCTTGACTGCGATGATCCCTCCTGTGCAGTTACCCAATGTCTTTTATGTTAATAGACCGAAATAGCAACCTAAACTTATAATTGAGAGGCAAAGATTTAAATAGACCAAAATATCAACCTTGCTTTCTAGCCGAGTGTTCAAGATTTTGAGGTTTACTAATTGTAGAGTACAATGGATAACATAAATTTATATATGTAGATATTGGTACAATAAATCTTGATTTTATAAAATATTTATATTGATTTGATGCAGATGAGTAATATTTAATTTTTTTAAATAGATAGGGATATAAGTATGTATATATTTATCCTATTTCGTCTCCATGTTTGCTTTTATTTTAAATTAATAAAATATTTTTAATTTATTAGACAATTTTAAAAGAATTATTTATATGACCAATTTTGTTTGATTTGAAGAATAACTTTTGCTATAATTTGTTTTTCTCTTTCAAGTGTTCTACTTGTTCGGTATTCATTAAATTTATTCAAATCTCCAAAATTAAGATACTTTTCACTCATCATAATCTTAATTAAATATTTTTTTCTGTGATTTGGTTTAAATAATGTATTATATTTAAAAAAATATCAACATCAATTTTATTAAATTAAATAATTTATGACGCACATTTGATAAATTTTATTTATTTTTAATATTTATATGTTTTATTTTTTCACGAATGTTTAATTTTCAATTACGAGTGTTCAATTATGAAGTCCTTAATTTATTAAGTACCATAGAAAATTTATCTTTTATTATTTATTTGACTTTTAGTTTTGTTTCATCATAGTGCACAATATCTTATCATTTTTCTCTAAAGTTTAACTCATTCTCCTCTCAACATAAATTAATAAATGTTGTAATTATCATAAAAATTCAATTACAAATAATTTTTTATTTTTTTATAATTACTTAACACTTATTATACAAATTTCTTCTTTAATATTTGACATTGAAGAAAAAATATATATTATTTTAATATTAAAATTTTGATAATATCGTATTTTATGTGATTTTTATTTTTTATAAAATATTATTTAATTAGAGCTGAGACAGTTAAGGATAGATAGAGAGAAACAAGAAACAGAGAACAAAATGAAAATCCCACATATTATTTTCACCCTAAATTGAAAAAAATAATAGTATTGCAAAATTCATTGTTTAATTGATAATTTATTAGATAAACCCAATATACTGAATAGTTTTTTTTTTTTTTTCTGAAGTATGATAATTCATTCGTAAACAATATAATGGATTATGAAACTGCAGTGTGAACAATGGACAGTTTTAGGGCTGGAATGTTATAGATCGTCAGGTCATACCAGCTATAATACGATGTTAAAAATAAATAAAAAAAAAAACATGAAATTGCACGGAAAAGCCTTCTCAAGGTTGTATATTATTTAGTGGCTGAAAAAGTTACACATTTTCTAAGCTAAAATTTTTATATGTTATTGAATGCTGAGAAGGTTATATATACTCCTAAATAACATTGTACTAGGCTTTTCAGAGCTCGAGTAACACAACTACACAAAATCCTATTCAAAACTCTTGTCCTCGTCAACATACTTAAACAGTAGCATCACGCTAAGATTTTTAAAGTAATTCCAAACTTTTTCATCATTGTCCATGTGCTTAATTTACGGACTACTTAGATTTTGAACTTGAAGAACTTTTATATATATTCACATTCAAGATACTCAAATTATATCTTATAACTCAAACACTATATAAATAAGTTATTACTGACATATTAATCACATAACCAACAAATAAAATCTAACTTGACTATCTCTAATATATCACTGGAGTATAAGTAATATGACAAGACATCATATAATTGACAAAAAGATAAGGCTATACACTAACAACCACATTAGAAAATCTCACTTCAACTCACTCTCAATATTCATATTTATTTGCCGCTAATTATTCTCTGTTGTTCAGTTATTGACTTTAGCATTAGATCATAATTTGCAAATGGATTTTCCTTCGAAGTTATGCTCAATCCATTTGACAAGCAATTGCACGACTTGCACTTAAAGAAATTGAAAAACATCTAAAAAGTGTTTGACTCAAAAACATTTATTTTCTGGTAAGAACAAAAATATAGCAAACATTTATAAGAATCAATTTCACCAACATGCTAACGAAAACCTATGAAAAAGGCGTACTTAGAAGTTATAGCCATCAATTATTTGAAGTACTATGTTCTTGTTAGTCCTTCCTTGTACTAAAAAATAAAACCTACCAACAGTGTCATATTGCCATTACTTGTACATAACGTCTAGTTTGATAATTTTAACTTCTTCCCAATAGCTAAAATGCAAATGAAAAGGAAGTCATGAGAAGAAGAAAAAAACTTGAGTAATAGAAAATCCAGCCTTAATTACACGGGGTCTATTTTATGCTTTCCTTTTTCTACAAATTTTAAAATAATGGGTACAAGATATTGATTATTATTTGTGCGACTTGAATTGAAAGCCAACTAGAATCTGATTAGAACACAGGTGCACACGCAAGGTTTAACTAGGTTTAGTTTTTGCAATTTAAAGTAAAATACCAGGTTCATCAATAATAAGCAACTTGAATTCCTTCCAAATTACTCTATTAATCAACTCCAACGGGCTTGATCCTTTTTTGACGGAAATCCCAACCTCTCTAATGGGCTTGATCTCTTGCTTAACACGCACTACAGTACTGAGTGAGTTCATAAAATGTTAAAGCTTGAGTGAGCACAAGTCCATCTTATGGCAGCATGTGGCATGCAAACAAAACTCAAAGCTTGTTTTCTTTGATTCCCACTTTTAGAAGAAATAATATATGCTATTTTAGGTCCTACTGTGCTCTTAACATCAAGTGTAAGCCATAATTGGTGTCAGAATTTTTGTTCTAACTTGTCTACCAAATGCTACTTATATTTATTCTTTGAACTAATATCGAGGAGGGTCTGATATAAAAAAATTTATAGCCATCAATTTTGTTAACAGTAAACTGGGGCCGCAACATTCTCTCTTCTATGCAAATTCTCTATGCCTTGTGAAACAGCACAAATGATTAGTGACTAGTCAGATTAAAGCACAGTTTGTACTGTCTAGGCACAGGATTGTTCTGCTTCTCACAGTTCCTCATGCGAGAGAAGATGATAGAACTCCTAGTGTTCAACAAGATGTTTATGGGCCTAATATAATTGAAAAAACTAAAAGGCCCAAAATATGACAAGTTTACTTTAGGAGAAAGAGAATAGGGCCCACGTGTGGAGGAAAGGAGAGTTAGTTAGGAAATGAGTGAAGTGGCACACAGGGGCGGTAATGGAAATCAGTATATGCAAAGAGCGCGGAATAGGGAGAGGCTTGATTTTGTGTGAAATATGTTAGGAGAATATCTTTCTCTAGAGGAGTCGTGGATTCTGTTATCTTCTTTTTTATGCTTGCAGAGTCTCAGCTCACTATTTTCCACAGTATCAATAGTATCATTTTCATATTCCCATTTCCATCATTTTGTCCGACCTGTCAGATTCGAACCAGCGCCCTAAGGATATTTATCTATCAGAAGACCTTTAGTTCACACCCTAAATTTTGGAACATTGTTTAGGTATGACCTTATCTACATATATAATTGAATTCAATTACGTAGCAACTTAAACTCAAGGTCTCAACCGATCATAATTCATCTGAAATAATCATAAAGGTTCTGTCAGACAACAAGTTTTTTCATTGTTTGGATTTGATCCAACTAATTGGTTATTAAGCTTGTAATGTGCTTAGTCACATGTAGTGACTCTTACTTAGAAGATTTATGTGGAACCAAGGTGGAAATTTGTCAAGATTGACTTAAAATCTTGTCTATAGGTTCCTATATTGTCTAACAGCACTAGACTGTCCAATATTTGTATGCAACATCTATTATATATCGTAAATGGTCTCAATAGACCATTTAGTCTCTTGGCGTCTACTGAGATGTGAACCGTCTGACTACTGAAACCATTTAAGTGACTTTCCAACTCATTAATGAGAAGCACTGTTCACATGTTTTCTTCCTTAGTCTAAGCGCATTTCACGTGTGTGTAGGTTATAATGAACTTGTTGTATAAATAGGACTCTTGTATCATCCATAGAAGCTAACCTTTGGGTTAGTTGTACTTGAGTTAGAGTTTGTTGTATAAGAGAAATTGAGGTTGTAATATCTAAGTTTACTGAATTCTCTCTAGATTGAAGTTCGTTAACATTTCAATTGAACTGCGTTAAATTTTGTGTGTAATTCTTTTTTGTTCTTCCTCTTATTATTTACCTTCTACTGTCTATATTTGCAGGTCTGGTTGTGTAGTAGATGTTCTATAGTGAACTTGACTAAGCTATTTCCTAACACACAGGGACTGCAACTTCATCTAAATCAATTTGAAATTATGCTACAGGAAAGTTGAAAAAGCTAACAAACAATTTGAATAAATTATGTAATCATAAAACAAATGAAGGGTATCATATACTTTTACCAGTCAGATTTATATCATGTCCACTCTGCCAGAGAGATTTGAAAGGAAACAATGGATTAGGAGCAGAAAAAAACACTACAATCAATAAAAGGAATCTAAGCAGAAAATTTCAAGCACTTCCATAAAATTACTGGCAATACTACTTATTGATCCTAAATAGAAAACTAGAAGAGGGAACACTGTGTTCTAACCTCTTCTCTTGTCTTTATCCTTATCCTGATTTTCGAATAATTTCTTCCGAGGGGAGTTCAAGTGTTGCTCCAGCATGCTCTTTACCCGGCTTCACCACTGCAGCAATAAGTTTGAAAAAAATGATAAAAGGACTTAGTGTACTCACATACAGATTTTATCGAATAAAGTTCCCAGCTCCTCCAAAGCTAACAACAAAAATCATGAAAACCAAAGCCAGGAAATACTCTTATTAAGCAGACAGGCAGGTATTATACGTTTATACATCTCAAATGCCTGTCTGCAATACCATGTTTTGAATATCCAGACGAGATAAGCATCGACCTCAAATAACATAAAATCAGTTAGTGCGTGAAACATGATATGCACTTCCAAACACCAATAACAGAATTTAACACTTCTCTAGGCAATGAAAAGTAATTTTTAATTGCTATAGAGAATGCATAGAAGGTAGCAGTTGAAACCTATCTCAAAAATGAATGTCATAATCGGAAATGACATTCTCCTATTGATCAGCAATTCCAAAGTTATTAGCATGCCACAAACTCAAGGTAAGATCCATTTTGAATAAACTTCAATATAAACATTTGTAGGAACAAAAAATTAAAAAGACAAATGCATTGAACTTCACAGTAAGCTAAAATCAACTTTGAGCTTTCGCTTATTGAGAAGTTACATGAAAAGAGACTCTATAAAACTCAATTAATTTTATATTCTCGTTTTCTTTTCTATAAATACTTAGAGACACGTTTGGACAAACAAGGTCCAAATCCAAAACAATAGGGAAAAGGAGCAGGATAGGAACATGGACAAGTCACTAGTAGCATAATATCCTCCAATTAAACAATGAACAGAAATGCGAGTCTCTGAAGCATAATTAATAGATATATTTCCGTGACGAAAACGCAGCATAATACAAAGTTTATGGTTGAGGAATGAAAAAGAAAAGCCAAAGAAATGAAGAAACGTGGCGAGAGCATACCGTAACTTCCGGCATCGGTGTTGAGTTGTGCCTGGACGATCATGTTGGTGATGAAATCGGAAGCCTCGCTGGCTTCTTCGAGAAGCTTCTGAATCTCCGCCTCGGAGCTCACGTTCCTGTTCTCCTCAAACTTCTTCCTTACCTCTACCGCCGATTCCTTCAGCATCACAGTGTCGCCGGAAAATGTTTTCCGAGTCGCTTTCAGAAGCGCGCGGTACGCGCTCAGAACTTCCCTTCTCGCCATCTCTCTCTCTCCGATCTCTCTTTTTCTTCTTGGCGTCGTTCTTAGTTTCGCTTGTTTGTGATGTGTGTCTACCACACTTTGTATGACCTCCTACAATTTTCCTTCTTTTTGTAAACCCTCAAAATCGCTCTCTCACTTCATATTCTCTAAGGTTTTAAGTGAAATGCTTTGGTTCTTTGAACTTTTAAAAAAAAGTAAATAGATTTAAAATTTATAACTTAAGAAAACATATTAATTTTTAAAATATCAACTAAATTTATATAATTTTTAAAGTATAAGAATCTATTTTTTAAATATGATAATATAGGGATGTTGACTACGGTTAACAGAAATATAAAACTAAAAATATTCTTTATTTTTATATAAATATTAACTATTATTAAATATTTATAAAGACTTGAAGTTAATAATAACTAAGACTCATTTGTTTAAATTTAAAGAAAATACTATAAATTTTAACTTATTTTTTAGAAATTAATAGGAAAAGAACGTTTTTATTGTTTAATTACAATTATAAAAATAATAATATTTAACTTAAAAGATAGTTTTAATTTTATTTTTCAGAAAACTTAAAACAACTAAAAATCAATTAATTCGTTCTATTTTCAAAAAACTTACATAGACACTCTTAATATTTCATTTTGTTTTATCCAAAATAAAAGCAAGTTCTTATACAGGCGGAAAACTAAATTAAAGCGTTGCCTTGCCATGTCCGAAAATTGAAATAATGTATTAAAAACATTCCAAATGTAATGAAAAAGTGAGCACAAGTTCTGCTCTTGATCTACTATCAAACAGGAATTAACAGCGATATCCAATTGCAATCAAAACTCAAAAATATCAATAGCAGGTTCGTTCATTTACATTTTTCAAACTAAAGCCAACAAATGCTAGTACATGTTCAAGAGATTTTTTTCAAATGTATTCTATGAAATTTGTATGATTCAAACTCGTACCTATCCCAAACAAATAACCATAGCTCAATCCTTGTACACACTTTCCTCTTCAGAAATCATTACCGAAAGTACATCACTTCATATTTCGATCAAAATCTACAGAAGCTGATTGATACCACATCAATAACATCATCATATTTTCATACTGGCCAATATCCTTTCCGATATTGACTTGGTAAACGGGTGAGGCTGAGAACAAACACCAAAACCACTTGGTCAGGGATTCATGCACAAAAGAAGCCAGTTCGTCCGCTATTGAAGGAAAGAGAGAATTCTGTCGTGTCGATAGTCCACAGATTTCTGCAATAGTCACCTTAATGCATCAACCATTCTGCAATCATGCTTCCTGCGACGGCATCTATGATGAGATTTTTGATCTAGCAAGGTGTTCTCTCCAACCATCTCCCTTTTAGAATCTACAGCTGCAACAATGAAGGTAAAGTCAGTCTCTGAAACAACCAATTAAGTCCTAGTTTTATATGCAATAAATGCCTTAATAGACAATGATTCGAAGATATTTGTATGAAATCCAAAACCATAATCAAATTATAACCTTTCAACCTATCAACTTTTGGTTTGCGTGTCCGCAGTCACGTGCAACATAGGATCAGTAAAGTTTATAAGGGAAGCATTTAGCTTCTAATCCTACTGAGAAAAAAAGCATAGTTCCTTTTTAACTCTCATGGCATGCTATGGAACAGCAAGGCAAAAATCTTCAAGAAAGGTTGAAAAAGCAAATGCAAAAAAACACAATTTCTTGAAAATGTATTCTTTCTTTTCCAAGTGATTAGTCAACATCTTCAAGATATTCCACCTAAAAAGTTTATGCCAAAACAGCAAGGTAATTTCAAAAATCCTTCCTGGTTTCTGAAGGTCGATAGCTTTTGCCACAAATATTCTCTCAGTGATATTTCACTTTCAGCACACCATGGACTAATCTAAACTCAGTCAAAACATCAGTAGCAACTACCATACAATGTACTGTTCCATTCATCAGCTTGTATTAATTGAGACCTCAACCCCCAACCCTCAAACCTAAATTTTGCAAAGAGTATAGAGTTCCTCAGCACACTCTCCAAACATCTTGCCAAGCATCTAGAAAGAGGGAATCAACTTCCTTCAAAACACAAAACAAAATGGTGGCCTTTTTTTTCTAAACGCAGCTGATGGAACAAACTATAGTTTAGATCTACCCACTGAAATACTACATTGTCGAAAAGGGTAGGAGGATTTGAGGCAAAAGATTGTCACTGCTGTTTTCCCAACAAGTTGAAACTTAAATAGAAAAGGCTCCTGTAATAAGTTGGGATGCAGATTAAATGATCCTTTTATTCACTAATCAACTGCTTTCCCACGATATAAATGGCATGATGGAATCCAAGCATCACCCTTCCAAGACCAAATATATGATCACTGAGGCTAAGTAGGGTTTGGGGGCAAATCAGGAATAAATGAGTTAAGTTTTATTAAAGATGAGATGTTTCGAATAACAACGTGAGAACATAATTTTACAGGACCTATACATTTTCCTCTTTAAGGAGTAAAACTTCATTCAAAGGGAGAATATCATAATGTTCTACTGCTGAGGCCAGATTTTCATTTTCATATAAATAAACTTTCGGTCCACATTCTCTGGCGTCAGCCACTAGTCTCTTCTCTGCAGCCTCTTCCGTTAACAATTTAAACCCATGGCAGCTGGTGTAATTCACAGGAAACAATGCTGCCATTTTGATGGATTCCAAGACTGCCTCATTTGTTATGCTGCCGTTGACTTTGCTTGTAAAGCCAACTGTTTCAAATATGTTTTTCTTTGAGCCACAGCACCACATGGTTGTCATGTTCCGGTGCACATGGTTAGGGATGAGGTATGTGTGGACTAGGGCCTGACCCATCTTGGGGCACTTGCTTGTACCAAAAAAACCATCCAGGGATGAACAGAATCTCCATGTCTATTCCTTTGGTGTCAAAAATGACCAGTAAACGTCCTGCTAATTTTTTTTATTTGGTTTTAGAACTAGAATTTTATTTAACACCGAACAAATCTTAAATTTTAAGGTGTAAGAAAATTTACTCCGTCAATATTTGCTATAAGAAGTTGATTAATCTCCAAACATTGACAGTTTCTTTTTTCCAAAGGTAAAACAACAGACACATCTAACAGAACTATGACAATTGATAATTCATCATTCCTATCTAGGACATGAATTTACTTTTTTCATATTTATTTGAATTGGTATGTTTTGTTCAAGACACTAATGACTTTCTATTGCTAATTATGAATGTTATAAATTTTCAGTAATTTCTATCACATTTGAGAATTTATATGCATATAATATACATGAAATGAAATGAGCTACATAAAAATTTACAAAATAACAGCCATCCCGCCATCTGCTATTCCACTATCTAAAATCCTGATACAGCGTTTCAGTGGCACGCTGCTACGCGCAATATTACCCCCAAAATGAATTGTGAATGAATTGAAACCTCATTCTTGAAGCAATAATACTAATCCAAACAAGTGTTGCTAAAGAACTTGCAGACAAAGAAACCAATCGTTTAATTCTAGACATTTTTAAACACAAATTCACCACCACCTACTAGAGAGTTTAACAAAAGTAAAAGCAAAGCAACAAGTTGCAGACTATACACGCAGGAAACATCACTAACGAGTTTCAAAGGAGACAGAAAAGAGCTGCAATAGAAAGAAAAGGGTCTAAAACGGAAGAAGCTTTACCTCCAAATTGGTCGCCCCAAAACAACAATCTGGGATCATCTTCTTCTTCATCAAACTCATCCCCATATCCAAACTCAGCATCCCCACGATAACCCGGTTCACTCCCATACCCGGATTCATTCCCATTCGCGTCAGAACACCCACTCACCCCAAACCCCACACCCACGTTCTCCCTCTCGCCATCCCTCTCTCTCTCCCTCCTCGAATTCTTCGCCTCGCTGACATCCGAAGACCAATTCGAGTCGCCGTTGCCGAAGAGCTCCCCACTGGAGTCGGTGCCCATGGCCACCGGGAAGTCCGAGCAGGTGCCGTAAGCTGCAGAAGCCCCGACGGAGCAGCAGCGGCGCGTCCCGCTCCGGTCGCTACTGCGGCCGGACACGGATCGGGAACCGCGGCGGCGCCTCTTGCGAGCGACGAGGCGGTAATTGGTGGCGCGATGGTTGGGGTTGTTTGCGGCGGTGGTGGTGTTGTCGTCGGCGTCGGCCAGGGTGAGTTTGGTGATGTCGAGGGAAAACGACGTCGTTGCGCGATCGGAGAGGCAGGGGCGCTTGTAGTAGTAGGGTTTGGGGTGGGGCCCATCTTGGAGCTTGAAGGGTTTCCAGCTGCGGAGCTGCAACATGCAGGAGTCTATGGAGTGGCGCGAGTCCAGAGGCTTGTGCGACATCGATTGAGTCATCACAGACACACGAGATGAATCGAGAAATTGTGTTGTGCCAAGTAGCAGATCACGGGTGCTCTTTGCTCTGCGCGATTTTGATTCGGACCTCACGGGAGATGATATTTTGCGTCCACAACACTCTTCTGGGTCCCGCTCTCACCCCCTCCACTACTCACTCCGCGTTCGCTAACATCTCTGCTAAACAAAATTCGTTAGGTATTCTTAATTTAACTAATTTGTTTAGATATAATCTATTGTCGGCTGGTTTATTCTTATACGTCATCCATTAGTGTACCTAATTAATGTATTTTAGTAAGATGGAACTTGATAAATGGAGAGTAATTTTTAAAAATGTTAATTATATGAAAAGGTATATTTTTCATAACATCATTTTTAATTAGATCATTTTTTATTAAATTAAAACAATTACATTATTTAATAAAATATTTTCTTATTAAATTAAAAATATTTCTTATTAAACAAAATGTATAATGATATAATTTCTCTTATAAAAATAACGGCATAACTCATGATTCAAAAATAAATTATATAACTGTATAATCTTTACAAAATTGCTTATATTTTTTAAATTATATTTCTTTTATACATTAAAATGCAGATGTGTTTTCGCTAACTTGAATAGTGATAATTCATTTAAATGTTCGTTGGTTTCGGGAGTGAATCTCTAAACTAGATTTTCTTTTTCTTATCAAAACATATGAAACGATCATTCGCATTTGTTTTCTGTTTTTTTGTTTCAATGAACAAACATTTGTGTATCCCAAACATATATTCCTTTCTCATGCACACTCTCATGAAAATCACCCATCCCAAACACTTTCTTAGATAGTCATACTAATTATTTTCATTATATTCAATTTCGGTAGTAGATAGTTGTAGGAACATTAACTTTGTACCGGTACACAGACATAATATATTAACATTAAACTTTTTTATCCATAGAGGCAAATTTCAGTATAAGCATATTTCATTTTTTTTTTAATTTGACAGTATTCTCATTCAAATTTGTAAAAGAAATATTATTATTAAGATTTGTAAGAATATATATTCTGAAACAATAAGAATTCAACTACCAAAAAATTGCAACAAGAATCTTATTTAGAAAATGTGAGAAATGGGATTCAAGAACAATTGGAGTGGAACCCACTTACAGCAAGAATCACAACATAACATTAAAGTCACAATAGAAACTTCACATATTGAAGAATTGGAACAGAGGGTCACAAAGAGGGGCGCAGAGAAGAGGTAAAAGGACCGAAGGAAAAGAAGTTTCAAGAAAAGGAATTAAGACCATAATTGTTCGTTTTCTTTGAACACTTCAAAGTCGTTTAATAATAGATTCTCCTTGCAGTTCCTTGAACTTTTAAGTTTAAATGTCCCAACAATCTTCTTTGGCGCGTACCTTTGTGTAGTACAGTTACAATACCCTCCCCACGAGACCCAACCTTGTCTTCAAGGTTTAAATAAGGGTACGGTTGTTTTATATCCTCCACAGATTACGCATGTTGCATCCGTAGGTTTCGTAGACTCCATTGGATCAGTATATGTGAAAATTGTTTCCCTTGGATAACATCACCTTGAGATAAAACTTTAAGAGACTCTAAATGAGCTCCGCATTCTAAATTCGTAAGAGAAAGAGGCAAATACTATTGAGTCCAAGTGTCTTGAAATTTCTTTAGAAGGGAAATATGGAATAAAGGGTGTATATTAGTTGTGTCAAGTAACTTCGGCCTATAAGCTACTTCATCGATCCTCTCAAAGACTATAAATAGTTCAAATTATTGGATTTGATACATTTTGGAGTAAGAAGAACAATCCTAAAAATTATGTTGAGATGAAAAAAAAAACTTTCACAACTGTAAGATAAGAAACGTTCATGAAGAATAAGAGGAACACAATAAGAGAGAAAAGAGAGTTTTATTTAAAAGTTATATATTTCTTTACAAGAGAAGTAGCCTATTTTTATAGCCAATATAAAATACAACTACCTATTAAATAGGTAATAAAATAAAAAAACATAAAACATAAAAGTCTCACTCAAACTACATGGTATATGTAAACGGAAAACATAAAAGTCCCACTCAAACTGCATTTGTATATGTTCATCAAACCCGACTTTGATAAAATGATTGAAGCTTGTTGGTTTAAGAGGATTCGTAAATATATTTGTAGCTTGTTGAGAGGAGGATATAAGAAGCAATTGAAAAAGTTCGGCCTGCAATTTTTCACGAATAATATGACAATCGATTTCTCTATGTGTTTTGTTCATTCATGGAAGGTTAGATTTGAAGCTGTTGGAGATCTCATATTGACTAGAGATCAGACATTTCAATAGTTTATAATATGGGTACAAACCTCACTTTACAAGTCGGTTTTATAAGGTTAAGTTAGGCTTAAAGTCCACTTTTAATATGGTATCAGAGCTTATCCTAGCATGGTTGTTGGACTACCCGCTATTAGATCACCCTTAAACAATATAGTCCCACACACAAGTTTGGCAGTCTCGGCATGAGGGGGTGTGTTGGAGATCCCACATCGACTAGAGATAAGACCTTTAAATAGTTTATAATATGGGTGCAAACCTCACTTTACAAGCCGGTTTTGGAAGATTGAGTTAGGCTTAAATTTCACTTCTTGATAGAAGCTATATTGATTATCACAATACACAGCAGTTGATGAATGTATAACAACTCGTAAATCATCCAAAAGATACTTCAACCATTGTATCTCATAGGTTAGGCCTGCAAGAGCACGGTATTATGCTTCTGATAAGTCCTTGTCCAGGGTTGTTTTTGATGTACCTCATAACACATTGAGCAGCATTAGGATGAGTTATGGTGGGTGCATGCAAAATTGACTAAGAAACTGTAAAGCATTTATATCTTTCAATGGAATGTCTTCTTCAAACATTTATCTATTATCTTTGGTTATAGGAGTGGCACAGTGTTTAGTAACAAGTAGTCCAATCTCTGCAAGAATATCCAGAGCATATTTACATTGTAATACATGAATTTATACACTGCTTCGAGCCACTTCAAGACCAAGGAAGTATTTGAGCTTCCCTAAATCCTTTATTTTGATAATTTTATCTAAAAGATGAGTAACTTGTTGTATTTCCAAAAGAGAGTTCCCCGAAAAGGATGATGTCATCAACATATACAAGCAAAGCAGTGAAAGAACTAGATGTTTTCTTTGTGAACAATGAATAATCAGGAGTGAATTGAAAAAAAATCAATACTTTTGAGAAAAAAAGACGATTTAAAAAACTATTGTCTACTAGCCTGTTTTAAGCCATATAATAATTTTGTAAGTTTGCATACCTGACTAGTTTTAAACACAACCATCCTAGGTGGTTAACAAATATATCATACTAACCACATGTTATGAAAATAAAGAAATGAACATAAATGAATGAAAAAGAACAAAGGATATGAGAGTGAAAATATATCTCTCTTTACATTCTCTTGATGAAAAAAAATACTCTATATATGAAGTACATGGAATGATATGATCATAATAGAATACTTACTCTAACATAATTGCTAATAACCCTCACAATAATTATTTATTAACCATTAATATACTCTAACCAAAATCGCTTTACCCATTAATATACTCTAACCAAAATCGCTAATGATTCTCACATAATAATTATTTATCATTTATTATCCTCCCTCAATATGGAGCATATAGATTAATTAAACCCATCTTTGACAGTAGATGTAAGAATAACTTGGGTATGAGAGGTTTTGTACAGATGTCAGCAACATGTGACTTAGTATTGATAGGGAGCAAACGAAGAATACCATCACGAACCTTTTCTTTTCTCTAACCACATGACAATCGATTTCAATGTGTTTTCTACGCTCATGAAATGCAGGATTGATAGCTAAATGTAAGGCAGACTTATTGTCACAGAAAATAATTGTAGTGGCTTGAGGAACAATATGTAAGTCATGAAGCAAATAAGACAACCATTGAATTTCACAAGTTGCTAATAAGCCTTAATTGTTGGTTTAATTACATGCATAATTACGTTGATTATGTTATTAATTTGGTTTAAATTTGAATTTTATTTTCTATTTTGATTCATTTTGTTATTTAATCAATTTATTTTGCAAAAAGCGATTTTGTCGATAATTAGGTTAAATTTAAAGAGAGAGAAAAGAAGCGCTGAATCAAAGGGAAGGAGCAGAGAAAAGGCATAAGTGAGGTTTTGCTTAAGCAAAGGATACAGCCTGGGCTAAAACTCACTTAAAGACTTTTCATAAGAAAGCCCTAACTTGAAGACGTCAACGCTGCAGGAGCATGAATTACGAAATAACGGCCGCAATTTGACCTAATGTAAGGAGCGAAAGCTATAAAAGGTTAAAGCTAGGTCAAACAAAGATATTATCAATCATCACTCATTAGGAGATTCTTGGAGCGCCATTCATGATCAAGATCCTTTCTTTCTTTTCTCTTGTCCTTAAACTCTCTTATTCTTGGGATTGGATGTAATTTCTCAACTTTGAATGCACTCTTAACCTTGTTTGATATCATTAAATTAAATTACCTTTCTTTTATGTTTTATTCATACTTTGATCTATTTTAGAATTCTTATTATGACTAGAAAACACTTTTTGAATTTGGAACCAAACGTTTAACGCATTGCATTATAAGTTCAAGGATGAATTATAGTGTAATGACTATTTATAGCAACTATTCTTAATGTTAATTAATTTATTCTAGTGACTGTGGACAGAGCTAGGTATTTTAATTTAAGAATTTCAAGGAATCAGGTTGAATGACTTTTATTTACACATATTGGTAATTGAAAAAGATATATTAATATATGATTAAGAGTGTATGAGAAAGAGAGTGTTGCAATTCAATTCTAAGATCTTTATTGATATTGATTTCACAAATTTTTCATTAATTGCTTTGTCATTAGGTTCATCAATTTACTCACATTCAAATCAACCTTTATTACATGTTTTGTTCATAATACATCGATAGGTAATTAATTTTCAATTATAAATTTTGTTCCCTGTGGATACGATACTCTATTTATTTTCTATATTACTTAAAGATGCAGTACACTTGCTGAAACGTGAATTATAACATTCCTATTATCAATGTGAGGGTTCAACAAGTTTTGTTAAACGTTTCAGCAAATGTACTAAGTGTCCTCAAGTAATATAGAAAATAAGTAGAGTAGTATCCTCTCCACATGGAAAGAAATTTATAATTGAAAATTAATTACGTATCAATATATTATGAACAAAATACGTAATAAAGGTTGATTTGAATATGAGTAAATTGATACGTAATAACAAAGCAATTAATGAGAAAATTTGTGAAATCAATATTAATAAAGATCTTGGGATTGAATTGCAACACTCTCCTTCTGATACACTCTTAATCATATATTAATATCATATTTTCCAATTACCAATTACCAATCTATGCAAATAAAAGTCATTTAACCTAATTCCTCTAGATTTGAAATTCATAAATTAAAATACCTAGCTATGTCCCCAGTTACTAGAATAAATTAATTAGCATTAAAAATAGTTGCTATAAACAATCATTACACTGTAATTCATCCCATGAACTTATACATGTAATGCGTTAGACGTTTGGTTCCAAATTCAAAAAGTGTTTTCCAGTCATAATAAAAATTCTAAAATAGATCAGGTAATTGAATTTAATGATATCAAACAACGTTAATAGTGCATTCAAAGTTGAGAAATTACATTCACTCTCAAGAATAAGAGAGTTTAGCTATGCATGGTAGCCATGAAAGACAAGAGAAAAGAAAAAATAAAGGATCTTGATCAAGAACAGCGCTCCAAGAATCTCCTAATGAGTGATGATTGATAATATCTTCATTTGACCTAGCTTTAACCTTTTATAGCTTTCGCTCCTTGCATTAGGTCAAATTGTGACCGTTATTTTGTAATTCACGCTCCTATAGAGTTGAGGCCTTCAAATTAGGGCTTCCTTATGAAAAATCTTTAAGTGAGTTTTAGCCTAGGTTGTATCCTTTGCATAAGCGAAAACTAACTTATGCCCTTTCTCTGCTCCTTCCCTCTGATTCATCACTTTTGTTTTCTCTCTCTTCAGATTTAACCTAATTCTCAACAAAATCGCTCTTTGCAAAATAAACTGATTAAATAACAAAATGAATCAAAACAGAAAATAAAATTCAAATTTAAAATAAATTAATAACAGAATCAACGTAATTATGCATGGAATCAAACCAACAATTAAGGCTTATCAGTTGTCGATGCCAAAGCACGATATTCAGCCTTAAAGGAGGATCGTGAAACTGTGTGTTGCTTTTTGGATCGCCAAGAGATTAATGAATCACCAAGAAAAATGAAGAAGGCAGTAACGGAGCGGTGAGTTTCAGGGCATGATGCCCAGTCCGAGTCACAAAAACCTTTTAGTTGTAAAGGAGAATCAATATAAAAGAAGAGCCCCCGACCAGGATTAGCTTTGAGATAACAAAGAACCCTAAGTGTTGCTTAGTAATGAGCCATTGTAAGAGCTAATAAGAATTGTGAGAGATGATTGACAGCAAAACAAATGTCAAGCCTAGTGTTGGTCAAGTAGATGAGTTATCCAATGAGTCGTCGATACATGGAAATGTCTTCAAGAAGAGGACTCTCTTTGTAATGGAGCTTTAATTGAGGATCCATAGGAGTGTTATAAGGTTTGCATCGTAAAAAGCCTGCAACATCTAGAAGCTCTAAAGTGTATTTCCTTTGGTTAAGGAAAATACCCTTCCTTGTTCTAATCTAAGAAAAAATTTCAGTTGACTAAGATCCTTAATTTTGAATAAGTGATCAAGTTGAGACTTAACCAAAGCAATCTCTTGAACATTATTTCCTGTCAAAATCATATCATCAACATAGACAAGGATGATTGTGAAGGTACCAGTAGCAGATTGTTTAGTGAATAAAGAAAAATCATACTGCGATTGGGTATAACCTGAAGCTATAAGAACTGTAGATAACTTTTCATACCACTGTCTACTAGCTTGTCTATGACCATAAATAGATTTTCTCAACTTGCAGACCTGACAAGGTTTTGGAGGAATTACACCTTTAGAAACCTCCATATAGACTTCTTCATGAAGATCTCTGTGCAAAAAAGCATTGTTGACATCAAGTTGTTCAAGGAGCCAAATTTTAGTGGTTGTAATGCCTAGTAAGAGCCTTACAATAGTGATTTTAGACACTGGAGAAAAAGTTTCTCTCAAATCAATGTCTTCTTGTTGTGTGAATCCCTTGGCTACTAGCCTAGCCTTGAACCTTTCAATTGAGCCATCAGCCTTGTGTTTAGTCTTATACACCCATTTGCATCCCACTTTTTGTTTTCCAATCAGAAGGTCAGCAAACTCCCAGGTTCCAGTTTGAACTAAAGCATTAATCTCATCATCCATGGCTTTCCTCCAGTTCTCATGATTCACTACCTACGCATAAGTTTTGGGTTCTACAATGGAAGATATACTAAATGCAAAATGCTTATGATTGTTAGAAAATTTTGAGTAATTAACAAAACTGGAAATAGGATGTTTAACTAAAGAAAAAATTTTGCTCTCTATGCCCACAACTACGTTGCAATGAAAATCCTTTAGGTAAGCAGGAGGTTTGGTGTTTATAGTGGATTTTCTTATAACAGGAGGTACAAGGTTATCAGGAGCTGTGATAGTGGGAGAAGAAAAAATTTGTTGTGGGACAATCTATGATGTTTGTTGATTTTGTAGTGGTGTAGTGGGAGAGAAATAATTTTGTTGTGAGACAATATATGGTGTTTGCTGGTTTTGTAATGGTGAGAAGGATCTAAGGAAAGAGAGATCAGTGTCTTGATAATTAGGAAAATGTGGGATGACAAAATTTTCACTATTTGTATGATTGATAATATGTTAAAAAGGAAAACTATTTTCATTGAAAGAAACATTCCTGGATAAAAAAGAAAAAACCTCTCTGGTGTGTAATCATAAAGAAGTGAACCCTTGTGACCTAGCCCGAGAATCAAGTTTCATCCTATTATGAGTCAAAGTTGATGCAAAAGCTTCACAACCAAAGACTTTAATAAAAGTTAAATAAGGAGAAGAGCCATACAAAATATCATAAGGACTTTTGTTATGTAAAACCTTGCTAGGCAATCTATTAAGTAGAAAAACACAATGAGAGACTACAAAGTTCCAAAACAATGCCCTAGTAATATTTAAAATGTGTTGATGTTTTGTCTCTACCACTCCATTTTGTTGTGGAGTCTCAACACAATACATTTGATGTTCTATGCCTTTGAGAGAGTAAAATTGATGCAAATTAAATTCAGGTCCTTGATCATACCTAATGCATTTGAGAGTAGTAGAAAATTGAGTTTCAACCAAAGTAATGAAAGATTTAATGCAGCCCTGTGCTTCTGATTTAGTTTTCAAAAGAAAAATCCAAGTATGCCTAGAAAAATCATCCACAATAGTCAAAAAATATCTATGTCCATCCAAGAAGTAATGGCTAATGGTCCCCAAATATCCATATGTAACAAATCAAAAAAATTATTGCTTGAAGAAGTGCTTATAGGGAATGGAAGTCTTTTTTGTTTAACAAGTGGACATGTTTCACAAAAATCATCACATGTTTTGCTAGAAATGTAATCAAACTTTGTTGACAATACAGATAATTTGTCCTTAGACAAGTGACCTAGTCTAAAATTTCAATCATTCACCTTATTAGCAGACACAAAATTTATTGAAATTGAATCTAGGACAAAGTGTTTTCCTGCTCCCCTAGGATTTTAAAAAACATAGAGTTCGTGTTGTATTTTAGCAAAACCAATCATCCTCATAGTGTGATTGTCCTGTATTTCATAGATTTGATCAGTAAACCTAATGGAACAATCAGATTTTATGGTTAGTTGAGATACTGAAATGAGATTGAAGTTAAATCCTAGTATGTATAATACATTATGTAGAATGAATGTAGTAGAAAATATGATAGTGCCTTTAGTGTTTGCATAAATTGTAGTTCCATTAGGTAACTTGATAGAAACATCAGGAATAATTCTATATGTAGCAAAATTCTCTAGAGATGAACTAATATGATCAATGACACCTGAATATAAGATCGAAAGGACAAATTTTGGTAGTGATCTTAGGTTGTAGATGATACCTATGGATGTATTGGAAATGTGATGATGTTTAGTGCCAGGGGTTGTAGCTAACTGAGATTGTTGAAGAAGAGTCACGAGAGAGTTATATTACTCTTTGGTCAAACTAAAGCTAGAAGACTGTTGAGATTCCTTTTGGTTTGTAAGTACCTCACTCTCATTTGCCTTTTTAATTGCAGTGGCATTATTAACAAAGAATTTTTTTCCTTTTGTAGTTTGGTGGAAAACCATGTAAGTGATGACATTCATCAATTATGTGACCTCTTCTACTACAATGTGTGCATTTCCTACTATTATAATGTCTGTCATCCTTGGTCCATCTCTTGGTTTGAGAATTCTGAGAATTTCTGTTGAATGAACCATAATATATATTGGAAGAATCATTCAGAAGATTTATCGATGGATTATTGAACGTCGAAGTAGTCATATTTGCTACTGAAAATAATGACACTTTTGAAGCCATTATAGATGATGAATTATTGCAAATGGAACAAAATCAGAGTTGACATAGTGGAGCTCTCTTGGTTAGAGAGCTTTGATACCATAACAGAGATATCATATTAACCACATGTTATGAAAATAAAGAAATGAACAGAAATGAGAGTGAAAATATATCTCTATTCACATATTCTCTTGATGAAAAAAAATACTCTACATATGAAGTACATGGAATGACAGGATCATAACAGAATATTTACTCTAACATAATTGCTAATAATTCTCACATTAGTTATTTATTATCCGTTAATATACTATGACCAAAATGGCTAATTATTCTCACATAATAATTATTTATCATTTATTAGAAAGCATATAAATTTTTTCAATTAAATCCCCATGTAAAAAAACATTATTTACATCTAATTGTTATAAATGATAGCCATGAATAGAAGCTAATGCAAGAAGTATCCTGATTGTTGTTAGCTTTGCAATAGGAGAAAATGTATCCATATAATTTATGCTTTCAAGTTGGGTATAACCCTTTGCAACAGGTCTTGCTTTATGCCTTTCTATCTTTCCATCAACATTATATTTTATTCCAAAAACCCACTTAAGTTCAATTGTTGTTTTGCCTTGTGGTAGATCTGTCATAATCTAAGTCTGATTCTGTTTCAGAGCTTCAATTTCTTTTCGCATAGCTACTTGCCACTCGGGTATCTTGGCAGCTTCACTGTAAACTTTGGTTCTTCATTGGAAGATATGGCTAAGGTGTAATGAAGTTGCTTTGTAGAAAATCTATCATAGTTAATAACAAAAGAGATGATAAACAATGTTTTAGAATCAACAATTGGCCTAACAGAGATATTAATGTATCATTAGGAGCTTTCCTATTTCTAGTAGAGCGTCTAACAGTTTGAGAATTCTGGTACAGTCTTGTTCATTAATAATTTTTATTTAAAATTGGCTTCAAGTAAAAAATTGAAATTGTGTTCAGTTAAAAAATTTTCTGTATTAAAATCATCATTCGTCAGATATGAAAAAATATTTTCATGAAATTTAATATTCCTAGTAACCAGTGTCTCTTTACTATTGATATTCAAAATTATATAACCTTTGATGCCACTTTTGTATCCAAAGAAGACACATTTTCTTTGGGATCAAGCTTGGATTTGTTCTTCCAATGGTGGAAGCAAAACACAAAGAACCAAAAACTCTTAAATCATGTAATTTAGGTAATTTATCATAAAGCAGTTCATGAGAAGATTTTCTTCCTAAAACAGTAGAAGGAACTCTATTTATTAGATACACAACATGGATGATAACGAAAGACCAATAAGGTTATAGTATGTTGGATTGAAAAAGCAAACTTCTAGTAATATTAAGAATGTGTTGATCCTTCTTTTCCACTATAGAATTTTGTTGTGATATCTTTATACAACTAGCTTGATGAATGATATCCAATCTATTATATAGATATCTGTATGCAAATTCATTCCCATTATCACATAGTGTTATTATAACTCCCATTATACCCAATCTATTATTTTAACCCAGTATCAAATCATATTAGATTTGACACATTTTGGAATAAGAAGAACACTAATAAAAATTATGCAGAGACGAAGAAGAAAACTTTCATAATATCTGTAAGATGCAAAATTTTCATGAAGAATAACAGGGACACAACAAGAGAGAGAAAAAATAATTTTATTTAAAAGTTAGATATTTCTTTACCGAAAGAAGTAGCCTAGTTTTATAGTCAATATAAAATAAAAATGCCTATTAAATAGGCAGTAAAATAAAAAACGGAAAACATAAAACAAAGTACCTTAATCTTAACTCCTGATTTCTTTTCTCAGAATCACCAAATGTTGCTGGTAAGGTTGTAGTTCTATCAAAATCTTATCTCCAATATTTAGTTGCACATTCCTCCTCTTTTCGTTGGTCTATAATTTCATATAATTTTATGATATGGACAAATTATTCTTTAGCAACTGCAATAATAAATCCCAACTGATTAGAGAATCTTGTAAAAGAGAGGGTTCTTAAGATGATGCTCATGTGGAATAATAGAAGCGGGTCACTTCCAAACAAAGCTTTATCAGGGAACATTCCAATGTTATGATGAAAAGAAGTATTATGCTAAAATTGGGTCGAAGACAATATTAACTTTATCAAGCACGTAATATCTCAAATACACTTATAAGAAGAAGAGCTTGAATTTAAAACAATACCTTAAGCTTTAAGAGTTGTTGTCAAAAAGAACTAATGAAGACACAATCTCTCTCAGAAACAATAGCTTACTCACATTATTAATGAATGTTTCAGCTAGAATTTTCTAGTGAATCCAGCTTTCAAAGGTATAAATAGATCATATTTGGATAGTTTATGAACCACTAGTAGAATATTAGAATATCCATAAGATACAAGAAGATTAGTGATGAAATTTAAACCAATATCATCCCACACCTGTTGAGGAATAGGTATTGCTTATAACAACCACAGGTTAAAGCTTGGTCAACTTTGGCTTGGGGACAAATGAAACAGTTCCGAAAAATATTATGAATATTAGATTGCATATTAAGTCAAAAAAATTATTAGCAATTCTAGCAATTGTCTTAGTCCAACATGACCACCCACTTTGTTGTTATGAAATTAGCATAAAATCCTTTTTTTCAGTTTATCATTAGAAGGAATCATTAGTACGTCCTTCCAAAATATTAAGTCATCCTTAAACTGAATAACTTGAATTATGCGAAGCTCCCTTAACACATTTGGAATGCAATTAAGATAATTGCTAATCAACTAAAGTAAAATCAACAACTTGTTTTAACCATAATCCAGTAGGTTCAGACACCATGCTATAAAAATCTTCTAGATAATTAATCTGTTGAAATATTCTCCTTTCCAAGTTTATATTGAATTGTGAAATCATAACCTAAGAACTTTGGTAACCATTGTTGTTGCTAAGGGGTTTGCAAGGTCTGTTCCAGTAATTCCTTCAAACTTTTTTTTATGTTTCGATTATGAATTTATGACCCAATAAGTAGTGTTTTAATTTTGCCAAGGCTTTAGTAATAGTGTAAAACTCTCTGGTGTAAGCAAATTGTTTTTGCATTCTAGATGATAATTTTTATTTTTATTTTTAAAGTAAGCTATAGGGTGATTCTTTTGATTCAAAACAGCTCCAATATCACTACTAAATGCATTTGTTTCTAAGGTATAAATAGTTCATCAAAATTAGGAAAAGCCAAAAACAAGAGTAGAAGTAATAATATTCTTCAAAGTTTGAAATGACTTACTTGTTATCATAGACCATTTCAATGAATCTTTTATTAGCAAATAGTCAATGGGATTGCAATACTTGCATATCCTTTGATAAAATGTTTATATATCCTGTCAAGCCAAGGAATCCCCGTAATTGTTTAATAAAATCAACTTGAGGCTATTTTGAACAACTTCTATATTACTAGTCTCCATAGCAGCACCTACTCAAAAAAAAAAAAAAAAAAAAAAAAAAAGAATATGTCTTAATTAGTCAGCAAAGGAACACTAAGGGAGTCTAGCATAAAGCTTATGCTGCTATAATATCTTCGAAACTATTTCTAAATCATGTAAATGATATTTTCAATTCAAACTGTAAATCAATATATCATTGAAAAAAAAAAATAAGCACAAATTTTCTCAATAATGTCATGCATTATACTTTGAAAGTTGTAAGAGCATTTGTCAGGCCGAATAGCATAAACAACTAATCATAATGGTCATGATGTGTTCTAAAGGTAGTTTTTGTGCCTATCCTCCAGTTTTATCATAATCCGGTGATAACTCGATCTAAAATCCAACTTCGAAAAACATGTTGTGCCAAGCATTTTATTTATTAATTAATTCATCAATAGTTGGAATAAGAAATGTGTTCTTAATAGTAATCGCATTAAGAGCTTTATAATATGTATAAGCCCTTAAAAGTCATCTTTCTTCTTAACTAGTATGATTGAAGATGAAAACGGACTTTTACTCCTCTATATAATTTCTTCATCCAACATTCCTACTATCAACTTTTCAATTTCCTCCTCTATATAACCATGATAGGAGTATAATGTTCAATCAAGGGAATAAAATGATCATGAGATATCGAAAGAAGTAAACCAAAAGGTGTATCCAACACTGCAATATATGTATGGAGCAATAAGGCAACTTTAGGTTCTACATCCTTTCACAACTCACTTAAAGGAAATTGTGTAATATTGTTATCATCCAACTACATAGAAAAAAACCTCTGCAATAGAATGTGGCTACGAGGAGAAAGAGCAAGGTGAACTTACGCCTACAGGAAAATGAAGGCATCATAAGAGCATATCCATTTGAGGGGGCCTTGAGAAAGTGAAATAAAAATATGTCCATTAGAGGGGAGCTTCTAATAAGAAGAAATGAGAGTTGAAGCCTCCAGGAAGAAAAAAGGAGAAGAAGATCACAATTAGGTGGAGATTTCATCCATGAAGAAGACATATAGGTTAACGGGGAGCACATAGTATCTATGATTTACTAAAGTGGTAAATATCTCATGCCAACTCTTATGGTTTTAAGCACCATAAAAAAGAGAAAGATTGCTAGAGCAAAAGTTCAACACCCTACAATTTTGATTAAGTGCTTAAACTAACAAGACATGTAGATGTGTCTGATAAAACAAAGACTAGATCATACAAGTACATCATTTGGCAACAATAAGAGGATTATACTAAATAACGTCAACATCTGATGGTTGAAAAATGAAGATTAGGCAATAAGTACAGTCAAAGAATATGAGCTAACAAGAGATCAAAGCATACTTTTGAAGCTTAAAGTCTGCTACTTAAAAGAATGTCTACAAACGTTTGTCACCAAGAAGGATTGTCTCAAAACAAAGCATCATTCAAATATCTATTGGTTTTTTACCAAAAGTTTCAATGTCTACCAACTCTCCTACCACGAACTATTTTTAACTATAACTCAGTTATCTGTCTTGTGTGATGTGCACTTTTACCATTGTTTATTGTAAAAGGTTATCTTATTGAGAAGGATAGGATGCCAACTATCAAAGAGATTGCGTGAAGAAGAGAAGAGAAATTAATATTTTATGGCATGCATTTAATTTTTCTCAATGTAAAAGCTCATCAGGCAACAACAGAAGAAGAAGACAATCAAGAGAGTTCAAAGCTACTCAATGACCACTGAAACAACTATTTTCTTTAACCCTATATAAAGACATACTTCAAAGAGAATAAGAAGAAGAAAAGTTATAACTTGTAAGTCTTAAAAATTTGTTAAAATTTCCATGTGCCTTAAAACGCTTTGTAAGAACACAGTTTGTGTTCATTCTAGCAAACTAGTAGAGAGATCTTAAGCCTTGTATATATCAAAAAACGCTACCCTTTTGAGTGAGTGAAAATTATGATTTGTTGATCACTCAGACTTTATAATTGCATTGAGACAAGAGTGGCTTGTGAAAGAATATTACATTGATCCAAGAGTGACTTGTGAAATAATACTATATTGAGCCAAGAGTAACTTAGGAAAGAATATTGCATTGAGCTATGATTGACTTGTAAAAGAATGCTACATCGAGCTAGGAGTGACTTGTGAAAGAATACTACATCGATCTAGGAGTGCCTTAGGAAAGAATATTACATTAAGTCAAGAGTGACTTGTGAAAGAATACTACATTAAGTCGGGATTGACTTGGGAAAATATTGCATTGTAATTTGCAGCAATAGTATGTCTAGTTGAACTTCGTTGATTGGTCAAGAAATAGATGTAGTCAACATAATTAGACAAACTAATATAAAAATACTGAGTATATTTTATTTTCTTGATCTTTTACATTGCATGTTATAACCATTTATCTAATTAAAGAAGGAGGACAAGTTAAAATTGAACTTACAAAGTTATTTGTTATACCATAGTATATTCATCTACGTATTGTCTGATCGTGCATACTCATACTATAAAACTAAAAAATTGCGAAAATTTAAAAACATAATTCAACCTTTCTTTTTTGTATTATTTTTTATTTTCTACACTATTGATAAAACTAGTTGATAGATGTAAAATTAGAGGTGTCAAAATAAGTTCAAACATGTGATCTAACCTAGCTCATCATGAGTTTGATCTGAGTTGGGTTGGAAAAAATACATTTCTTTTAAATGTGGGTCAAATTGAACTCGTCTCGCTTAACTCGCGAGTTAAACACGTTAAAGCTGGATTGGAGGAGGGTTAACCCGTAACCCACTAACAACAATCCTTTATCATTCTTTTATTATTTTTAATCACTTTTCTCATTATAATTGTTTACTACTTCTAATTTTGTAGGTTGTCAATTTGATTTAAAGACTAAAACGTGGTTCAATAATGTTTAAATAGTTTGGATGTTTAATTTATTTGTTTGTGATATTATATAAGCTTTCACTTTGATTTCATTTACTATCTTTATAATAATGTTTGGTGAAATAGATAAATACTTTGATTGTATTGATATAGATAGTGGAGTTAATTCACTTTGAATGCATTATAATAAATATATAAAAGAAGTTGTGAAAATAAAATATATTTAATTAAACCTATCTAATTCACCAATTTGTGGTAGGTAAGTTAGGTTACGAAATTTTTGACTTATCAAAGAGTAAATCAAGTTGAGTTGACTTATTTTTAGCTCAATTCATGAGTTATGTTGACTCACATTAATATTATTATATAAAATGACATAAAATTATATAACTATATAGGTTTTAATATATAAATTGAATTTATATTTTTGGACAAAAATGTATTAATATTTAATTATAATTTTATATTTTTAAATAATTTAAATTTTTATTAAACGTTTTAGTATTTCTATCTACTTTTTAAAAGTTGTGTAAAGTTTTTTTTATAAATAAGTATTAATTAAATTTAATTTTATTTACTTTTAGAATTTTAATTTTTAATTTAAACTACTATAATATTGAATTTGCTTTTTTTATTCTTTAATTTTAACATAATGAAAAATTAGTTACTTCATAATATTAATTTGTTTTAATTCGAACTAAATAAAAAGTTTAAAAAAGTAATCTAATAAATATTAAAAATATTTCAATATAAAATCAAAACAAATGATAACCAATAAAAAGAAATCAAAGATAATAATAAAATATATTAAAATATAACTAGTAGTAAATGAAATAATGTTAATAAGATACAAGCTACAAACTATAAACTAGGTGCATAACTTGTAAATTACAAATTAGAAACTCTTAAACTAAATTACGATAATCTGAAACACTTTTATTCTTTTTGTTTATAAATTAATCAAATAAACTAATATTTAACTTATTAATTTTACCAATCACATTCATAATAAATAAAATATAAAAAATATTATCAAAATAAAGTTTATTAAATTAATCACCGTTATATTTCAATTTTCAACCATTAATATTATTTTACTTCTAGAAAGCTCAACCTATTAGTTCACTTATAAAATATTCATGATTTTTTAATTAATTAAAATATTACCTTATTATATTTTTAAGAACTATAACTGTAAATATGTTATCAATTATATTCTAATCAAATTTAATTTTATATATTATCTTTTTCCTCTATTTCAGTTTTAACAAAAATACCTAAAGGATTCCCAACATTTAATAAAACCACCAAACAATAGGAAAATGAGTACAGCAGCCGTCTGTATCTGCACAAATCAACTGCGGCACCTTGTATTCAAATTCGCGCCCGAAGGATAGAAAAAAAAAAAAAGTGAAAACTAAAAGGAGGTTTTATCTCAAAGAAAAAAAAATAAAAAAAAAAGTCATCACAAGTTAATTTATGACATCTTACGTTTATAAATGTCTAATTTACAATTTTTTCTTTATCCATTATCAATAACATATTCTTTTAATGTAAGAGTAATTTGAAGCATTAAAATGATGTATAGAATGTTAAAAAGTATTTTATAAAATATTTATGTTCACATAAAAGTTAAAATTCTAAATCATAAAATGTTAACGATCAAATAAAATATTAATTAAAGGAAGAGTCTTATCTTTCTAGTTGAGCAAGAGTGATACTCTTCATTACATCAATTATTGCATGAAATTTTAATATATTTTTTCTATTTTAATGTGTCACATCATTTTTAAAATCCTTACTCCTAGAAGAGTGTAACTATTTAATTAAAATTATTGTAAATAGTATTATATGTATTTTGAAAGAACTTAAAAGGGAAGAAAATAATAGAAAAACAAAAAGCATGAAATCGAGTGGTATTATGTAGTGTATAAATTGTAGAAATCTGTATCTGAATACACAAATTGAGTTGTGGTGAACGAAAACGAAGCTTCAATGGAGGAGGAAAACGTGTTCTCAATGCTAAACGACGACATCGTTTTGGCGATTTTGGCGAAGCTGGAAGACGATCCACGCCACTGGGCTCGCGTGGCCTGCGTCTGTACCAGATTCTCTTCTCTCATTCGCCACTTCTGCTGGAAGACCAAGTGCTCCCAAACCCTCCCTTCACTCCTCTCCGATTCCCCCGCCTCCTGCGCCTCCCTCCTCAAGCTCGCCGTCTGCTGCCCCGGTCTCCGCCACGCCGGCGTCGCCGCTGATCGGGACGCCGCGAAGAACCCAAAGACCTGCCGGAAGCCGCATTTGGCGCGCGGGAATTGGGATCTGAGGAGGGAGCAGGGGTGCAAGCTTCTGGCGCGACAGTTCCGCGATGATTGCTTGTACCTCTGCGACTGGCCTGGCTGCGTCCACCCCCACCAGAAGCGCAAGTACATGCTCTTCAGAGGGGTTTTCAAGGACTTCAAAACGACCCGCGTTTGGAGAAGCCTTGACGGTGAGAAAAGAAGGAAACTTCCCGTGGAGTGTGCGTTTTGCACGAGCCGACACACCTGGGACCTCCACTCTTCTTTCTGTCTCAGACGAGGTTTCGGGTACCAAATCGATGGGGAACCTGTTGTTCGAGCTTATGTCTGCGAAAACGGGCATGTCTCTGGCGCTTGGACCGATGTCCCCTTGTTCTCTTGATTCTCTTTTTTGCTTTCTTCTGCTTTTGTTATTTGTTCCAATAGATACAAACATCTTAGAAACTTTAGTTGAAATTTTCTTATGACGAACAAAATTGGGTCCTTGTCAGATTCCAAATCCTGCTTCTTGTGCGATTGGGGATTATTCACGGCCTTCTGTATTTGAATCTTGTGGTTAGACTCAATAATTATGTTTGAAGTACTGGGATCTTATTATTATCTTCAAATTTTATTACATTCTCTAATTTCCATGATTGGGATGGAAAAGGGTTCATCTCATTTAAGTGTGTTGAGATGTGTTCGGCATCTTCGTTTTGATTGGTTTTATGTTGTAAATCAGAGTTTACTGTTTTTGTCTGCGAATGCGATCATAGGTATTTCGAAATCGGTTGTTTCGGCTTATTTTGTTTGGATTGTCATGTTGTGAAAAATGGTATACGACTTTCAGTTGTCCTCAATATGTTCACCAAAATGAATGTTTTTCTGTATAAGGAAAAAATGGGGTAGGTTTTTTTTCTCTTCATACTAGAAGTAAGATGAATGTGATTTCTAGTGGCTTTGCAACTTCAGGTTCACTCTTGTGTGAATTTGATGATCAACTGTGGTCTATAACAAACACCGAGTGTGTGAAGCAATTTCTGTTTAAGAAACCGCCATACATGATAACTTGGAAGAAACATTGAGCAGAAGAAGAAAATTAGTAAATAGATATTGGGTTCTTTCATATTGTGAGGTATTGTGTATATATGAATATAAAAACAAATCCAGTAGAGAAATATACACACTAATGTTCAAGTCCAGCACTAACCCAACATTGTTATCACAAAGTGGTGGTGTGTTTGTTATTGAATGGAGTGTTGATGTTCTTTGTCCGGTTGCAAATGAAATATCTTGAGTAGGAGACCAGGAAATATCTCAAGAGTTACTTGAATGCTCAAGGTACTTGAATGTATTTACAAGTAATAAATATTATTAAATATGTTCCAATTTTGACGAGTAATTACGGAAAATTAATATTTTTTGCTTCATTAATAAAATAATAATAAATTATGGATCATCAGTTTTTGAAAAATGATAAAACTGAAACAAAGGTTGTTAATTAAAATAATAACATTAAAATAAACAGAAAATTAGAAAACAAAATTAAGAATTGAAAACAATTGTTTTTTACAATTTTTTTTAAAACTAGAAAAATATTAGTATCTTTTAATAAAATTAAAAATGTTTAAATACATAGTTTAAACTTTATTTCTTTTTATTTTTCGTTTTTAAAAAAATATAAAAGACAGAGGATAAACATTAGATAAAAATAAAAATAAAAATCTATAAAATTGTTATAAAAATATATATAGAAAATATAAAAAGGTATACATAATTCAAATGTTAAATATATTTTAGGTTTTATTTTATTTTCGTTTTTTCTAAATACATATACAAACAAAAAAATAAAAGTTGTGTCCAGTCCATTTTAACCTAAACATATAAGCAGAAAAAAAAAAAAAAAAAAAAAAGAAGAAAAAGAAAA
>Ga0209489_101564_pt1 | contig 47172 bp, 39 predicted proteins | sample SiratrowhiteBW_FD_187527 | JGI IMG/M metagenome (GOLD analysis project Ga0209489, IMG submission 187527) | Root nodule microbial communities of legume samples collected from California, USA - Siratro white BW (SPAdes) (version 2) | ecosystem: Host-associated > Plants > Roots > Nodule | place... | reverse complement strand
TGATCACCCGAATGCGAAGAGCCTCTCCGTGCGCCATCCCTGCCGGCCTCCTTCCGGCCTCAAGGATGAATCACGGTTCGCTCCCTTTGGGAATCCCTGCGATTCAACTCGACCCCAACTCGCTCTAGTGCGGCGCCTGGGTTTCCTGTGCCCCTCGATGCAGATCTCCGTCAAACCAAGCCGCAGACGCTTTGCAGTGCTTTTCGCTTTCGAAGCACTTCGCAACCTTAAGGGCTGGGGATGACTCTTCTCCTGAGCAAGCGCGTGTCAGATCCAGAGTTATCTTGGCGGAATAAGCCTTCTAAGATGCCGCCATTTCCTCTGTTCCAGTGCCCACGCTGTCGGGTGCCACACACCTTGCTGTCGAAAGTGTAGGCGGTCTCCACCGCGACGGCCGCACTTACAAGCGCTCGGATAAAATCTCGAGGAGAGGCTCGTGTCAGTTGCTCTTCCAACCTCCATCCAGCTTCGCAGCGTAAAGCTTCAGCGGACGGATACGGCAAGTCCAGCACCGGCCTCTTTTTTAATCCTCCAGGACCATGCTGGGCGCGGTGCCAGCCCGCTACTCGCCCGGCTGCATCGATAGCGTCCCGTCGCGCAGACGGCTCTCGTTGTAACCGTCAGATGCGGCTAGAGATTCTGCCGTGATGGTGAGAAACTGGACGGGAGCGCCGCTCACGTCGACGTCGATGAGGCCGAGACGGCGCAACACTGTGTCAAGTGAGCGTCGCGCCTGGGTTTCCTGCGCCCCGTCGATGCAGATGTCCATCAAACCGGACCGCAGACACTTTGCAGTGCTGTGAGTGCGCGCGTGTCCGATCCAGAAGACCTTGGCTGGATGAGCCTTCAAAGCTGCAGCGATTCCCTCTGTTCCGGCGCCCACACTGTACACTCCGATAACCGAATCATCGTCACGCAAAGCTTCCGCCAGCCTCTCTGCCGAAAATAAATTGTCGTCGCGTCCGAAAATGACCCGGTCGAAACTGTGATCGCCACTCATGTTTTGCGACAGATAGTCGGAGAAGCCCCGTATGCGCTCCCGATGTGCCCGGTAGGCTCCGCTGTGGCAGATGGCGATCAAAGTCCCGCTACTTCCTCGTAACATACGCGACATGTAATAGGCGGCGGTCCGTCCCGCCGCGTAGTTGTCGATCCCGATGTAGGGCACATCCGCGCCGGCGCTTCCCGTAAGCATCTGTACGACTTCTACGCCCGACGCGCGGGCTTGGCGGATGCTCTCTCTAATCTCAGGATGGTCTGGAGCCAGAACGATGAGACCGGCTCGGCGAAGAGGGGGCCTTGCAATATATCGGGCAACGCCAGGAATATCGTCCTCACGCACGATTGTCCGGTGCACTAAAATGGTTGGGTCCAGCGACGCCGAAATCCGCTGGAAAGCCGCGTTGAGGTCGGCATAAAAAAAAATCGGCCTCGGGCTGAACCAGAAGCACCTCAATTCGGATGATGCCGCGGTGAGGCGTCAACCGCCGGTCGCCATACTTCAGCTTCTTGGCTGCCTTGATGACCCTTTCTGCAAGTTCGGTCCTCACGCCGCCGCGATCGTTAAGAACCCGCTCGACGGTTGCGGTGCCGACATTCGCCTCGCGCGCAATATCTCTGATGGTCGGACCACTCAAATGCCTGCCTCCGGCTTGCATGCTGATCGACACGGAACGGGTATTTGCGGCTTCGGCGCGCCTACTCTCTTGACTTCGCCTTATGGACGTAAGGACCGTTGCCGTCGAAAGTGTAGGCGGTCTTCACCACGGTATAAAACTCCTGCGCATACCGTCCCTGCTCGCGCGGACCATAGCTTGAGCTTTTACGGCCGCCGAATGGCACGTGGTAGTCCACGCCGGCCGTTGGCAGATTCACCATCACCATGCCGGCCTCTGCATTGCGCTTGAAGTGGCTCGCGTATTTCAGGCTGGTGGTGCAGATGCCCGATGACAAGCCGAACGGCGTGTCGTTGGCGAGCTCTAGCGCCTCGTCATAGTCCTTCGCCCGGATCACAGTGGCGACTGGCCCAAAAATCTCCTCGCGCGCCACACGCATCTCATTGTTCACTTCCGTGAGCAGTGCGGGCGCAAGATAGAAACCGGGTGCCTCGCGTTTCAGCAGCTCGCCCCCGGCAACAAGCTTTGCGCCTTCCGCCCGGCCAATGCTGATATACTTCAGGTCCTGTTCGAGTTGGGTCTGGTCGACCACTGGGCCGACATGCGTGCCAGCTTTCAACGCGTCGTCAACGACAAGCCCCTGCATTCGCTCCTGCATGGCGGCTATAAATCGGTCGTGGATGCCATCTGTCACAATCAGCCGGGACGCTGCCGTACAGCGCTGGCCGGTGGAGAAGAAGGCGCTGTTCACAGCGCATTCCACCGCCAGCGTCAGATCGGCATCATCAAGGACCACCATAGGGTTCTTGCCGCCCATCTCGAGCTGAAGCTTCTTCATCGCTTCAGAAGCGATGCAGGCTTGGGCGATCTTGCGCCCCGTCGGCACTGAGCCCGTAAAGGAGATGGCAGAAACATTCGAGCTGGTCAGCATCGCCTCACCAACCACCGCGCCCCGGCCCATGACCAGGTTGAATACACCTGCCGGTACTCCGGCGCGGACGATGATCTCGGCGAGCGCATGAGCCGAACCAGGTACGAGCTCAGCAGGCTTGAAGACAACGGTGTTGCCGTAGGCCAGCGCTGGCGCGATCTTCCAGGCTGGAATTGCGATCGGAAAGTTCCAGGGAGTGATGAGCCCAATGACGCCGACCGGCTCCCGGGTGATCTCCACATCGACGGACGGCCGGACTGATGGCAGCTTTTCGCCTGCCATCCGCAGGCACTCGCCAGCGAAGAATTGGAAGATTTGTCCGGCACGCGCGACCTCGCCGATACCCTCTGGCAAGGTCTTGCCCTCCTCGCGGGAGAGCAGGCGGCCGAGATCGTCCTTGCGAACGTGGATCTCGTCGCCAATCGCCTTGAGAATGTCATGTCGCGTTTGAATGCTGGAGCGCGACCAGGCCGGAAACGCTTCATGAGCGGCGGCAATCGCACGCTCAGCTTCAGCAGCCGAGGCACGGGCATACTCGCCCACAACATCGTTGGTGTTCGAGGGATTGATATTTGGGGAGGCCTCCGCGGCCCGAAGCCATTCGCCAGCGATATAGTTGCTTGTCATTCGAAGCTCTGAACTAGGTTGAGTTTTTGTAGGCTTGCATACACTCTGCGGCTTGCACGTTAGCTCGCCGGCTTCAGGCCAGAACTGTTCAGCGTCCCCAATGGAGAGCCAACGGGCCGAGCCCGCGCGCAAGCTCAATCAGCCCGGCTTTTGTCTTGGGGTGAATTTGCTCGAGGGGATGCCGCACGGCGTCACATCTGATGACGTTGCCTTCTCTCATCACGCTCTTGGCAGCGCGTAGCCCACATTGACGGTTCTCGTAGTTGATGAGTGGCAGCACCTTTGCATAAGCTGCGGCCGCTTCCGTGCTCCGACCAGCCATGTGGTGATCGAAAACAGGTCGCAACAAATCGGGACATAGCGCGCTCGACATCGTCCCGGTCGCGCCGGCTTCGAGATCTGCCATCATGGTAATGGCCTCTTCCCCGTCAAATGGACCGTCTATGGCGGCACCTCCAGCCTCGATCAGGTTGCGTAGCTTCGCTGCAGCAAACGGGACTTCGATCTTGAAATAGCTGACGAGCGGGACCTCTTGTGCCAGCCGTACGAGAAAGGGGACCGACAGCGGTACGCCGCTGAGCGGCGCATCCTGAACCATAATCGGAATTTTTGCCGCATCAGCCACACGAGCGAAGTGCTCGATCATATGAGCTTCATTCGCCTGGAGACCCGACCCATGGTAAGGCGGCATCAGCATGAGAAGACTTGCGCCCCGTTCGGCTGCATAACGGGCGCGTTCCACCGCGACACGAGTGCTGAAATGACTGCATGTCACCATGACCGGCTTGCGGCCACCAACATGTGACAGGCAGAGGTCAACCAGTAATCTGCGTTCGTCGTCTGTCAAAAGAAATTGCTCGGAATAGTTGGCCAGGATGCAGATTCCGTCGACCTTCTGATCGATCATGCAATCCAAAACACGTCGTTGCCCTTCAACGTCGATATCTCCAGTTTCGGTGAATGGCGTTGGCGCGACGGGAAACAGGCCAGTATAGAGAGCGATTTTTTGAACTTGCATGAGCCAAGATCTCTTTCGGGGTGCTATGAAAAGGCATAGCGGACGAGCAGCTGGGGCTTGTCCTTGGAGGGGTGCGAAGGCGCTACCGCTTGAAGGTGAGAACTCTCCTTAAACTTCAGTTGCAGGTCCTTCTCCTGATGCCAGACTGGGCATGAGGTGGCCGCGAACATCGACAGGAAGAAGGAGAGCAGCCAGGCATCACACGCGGAGGCGGCTACTGTCATCGTCGATCTCTCGCGGGCGCTGTCGATTCCCGAACGATCAATCGCGTTTCGAGCTCCACCCTGGAGTGTATATCCAGCGAATTCTGATCGGCCAAAAAGTAGTTGGCGGCCTCTTCACCCATCAGCCGAGCCGGGACGTCAACTGTGGTCAGGCCGGGAGTGAGATATTCCGCAACATCAAGGTTATCAAAACCGATCATCGATATGTCTTGGGGGACGCTCAATCCAGCATCCTTGCAGCCGCGCAATGCTCCGACAGCAAGTACGTCGCTCCCGCAGAATATCGCCGTCACGTTTTTGTTTTGATTTAGAATGATTTTAGCTGCGGCTCGGCCGCGGCTGAACTCGTAAGGTGATTCCACAACAACAATGCTGGAGCGCTCTATTCCACGACGTTCAGCCACGGCCAGGAACCCCTCAAGGCGACCAGATGCACGATCGTTGTCACGCGTAACGCCTGCAATGACCGCAAGATCCTTGTGACCGAGGTCTGCAAGGTAATTCGCCGCCAAAGCCCCGCCACTGCGATTGTCAAAACCCATGCTGGGAATCGAAACGTCGTCCGAGAGGGCGTAGGTTACGGCAAATCTGACCTTGTGTTCACGCAGGAGCTTGAGGGTTTCCTTTCGGTGGCAGGAGCCGACGAGAATAACGCCATCGACGCCTTTTTCGATCAGATTGCGGACGACGCGAATTTCCCGGTCCAGGTCGTAACCTGTTGCGGAGTAGACGAGCGACGCACCGGCCGGCGCTAGCCGGCTCTCCAAACCTTCAAGCATTCGAGTGAAGATCGCAGCGTCTAACGTCGGAACTATCAAGCCAATCAGTCGGGAGCGCGACGATCGCAGCGCGCGTGCCGATCCGTTGGGAACGTAGCCGAGTTCATCAAAAAGCCGGAGAATGCGTTCTCGCAAATCGATCGCGACGGTTTCCGGTCGATTCAGCACACGCGAAACCGTGGCAATGGAACATCCCGCGCGTTTCGCTATCTCGACGACGGTCGGTGATTGCCGGCCTTGGTCCATATGGGCCGTTTTTTCTAACGCCATGAGCCTACTTCCTTCTTGCCGGCGGCCCGGCAAACCGCGTGCGAAGACGTTCGCAATGAAATCGTTATCATAATACAGGGAACTGTGCCATTGATCAACCGGCCAAAAACCTGCAGAAAGCGGGCCTTTGGGTGCGAGATTGGGCCGCAGATGATCTTTTCTCTTGCGCAATCGGGTCATGTAATGTAAACCTTTTCATAACGTGGCCATGAAGTGCGCGCGGGATGCCGCAAGCGGCTGCCGCGTTCGCGCTGGGTAAGGCGGGTGTGGTCAGGAAAAGCAAGCCGGCGGTTTCGGCCAGTGGAGAGAGTATGCAAGCGAAGAAGAAGCGTACGGGCGAGGTGCCAATTATTACGCCCAGGGAAGCCGTGTCGCTGATCTCCGACGGCGATTGCGTCTATTTCGGTGGTTCAGCTGGAGTTGCGATTCCCGAGCTCATCATCGACGCGCTCCGCGACGTTCATTCCGAGCAGGGGTCTCCTAAGAACTTGATGCTGGTCGGTACGGTGGCCATCGGTGATTGGGCCACGACCGGATTCAACAAATTGGCAGCTCCAGGTCTGGTGCGCCGGGTAGTGGCGAGCGGTTTGAACAATTGTCCTGCCCTTGGACGACGCGCGCTGGCCAATGAAATTGAAGCGTACACCTTGCCTCAGGGCGTCTTGGCGCAGCTCACTCGTGAGAATGCAGCAGGGCGCCCCGGTGTGATTACGAAAGTTGGGCTGCGGACATTCGCCGATCCCCGAATCGGCGGCTGCAGGCAGAGCGAGTGCAGCAAGGAGGATATGGTTGCTGTTGTCGATATCGAAGGAGAAGAGCATCTGCTCTACAAGACGTTCCCGATCCAGGTCGCGATCCTGAGGGGCAGTGTTGCGGACGAGAAGGGAAATATCTCGCTCGAGGACGAGGCGTATGTCGGCGAAAGCATGTCGATCGCGGCGGCTGCGCGCCGCTCGGGTGGAATAGTCATTGTTCAGGTCAAGCGGGTGGCTGCATCCAATTCGCTAAACCAGCGAGAAGTCAGAATACCTGGGGTTTTGGTCGACTACCTCGTCGTCGATCCCAATCAGCGGCAGACCTATGCGACGGAGTATAGCCCCGCCTATGCCGGGAAAATGCGCGTGCCGGATGGCAAAATCGCCTCGCTTCCGTTCGATGTGAGAAAGGTAATCGCCAGGCGCGCGGCGCTTGAGCTGACCCCCGGAGCTACCGTCAACATCGGCTATGGCATCTCGAACGGAATTGCGGTCGTCGCCGCCGAAGAAGGGATATATCGCTCAGTCACACTGACGGCTGAGCAGGGGGTTATCGGCGGCATTCCTGCACCCGGACAGGATGCCGGCGCCGGCACGAACTACGACATGATAGCGCCGCAACCGGATCAGTTCGATTTCTATGATGGCGGCGGGTTGGATATCGCGTTTCTGTCTTCTGCGGAAGTCGATCGGCACGGCAACGTCAATGTGAGCCGCTTCGGTGACAAGATCATAGGACCCGGAGGCTTCATCAACATTAGCCAGGGCGCCCGAAAAGTGGTGTTCTCCGGTACCCTCACGGCCGCCGGATTGAAGGCGATCCCACATGATGGCTCTCTCATCATTGTTGAGGAGGGGGGGGTCAAAAAGTGGGTAAAAGACGTCTACCAGATCACCTTCAGTGGTGCATTTGCAAAAGAGCGCGAGCAAGAGGTCGTATTCATCACCGAGCGTGCCGTATTCAGGCTTACGCCGGATGGCCTGGTGCTCACCGAAGTGGCGCCTGGCGTGTCAGTCGAAAAAGACGTGCTGCCGAACATTGAATTCGACGTGATCGTGTCGCCTGACCTCAAGCTGATGGATGCGCGGATATTTAAGAATGAGCTGATGAACTTGGCAGCTCGCTTCCACGGTGTTGGCGGACAAATGTAAGGGGGCGGCTGAGGTGAAGTTCGTCTCAACGGAATACGAGGACAAGATCGCCCTCCTGGCAATGAACAGGCCAGAGCGACGCAACGCTCTGGGCGAAGACATTCTGAAAGATCTTGTTGAATCAGTCGGCAGGGCGGCCGACGATAAAGACGTCAACGTGATAGTGCTCGCTGGAAATGGCCCTGGTTTCTCAGCGGGCGCAGACCTTAAGGATTTTTCGGCTGGCGACATCAACGACACCTTTGACCTGAATCGTCGGCTCGGCGCATTTGTGCGCTCTCTCGCTCTTGTCAGAAAGCCGGTCGTCAGTGCCGTCGATGGGTTTGCCTTGGGCGGCGGCTTTATGCTCGCAGCCTCCTGCGATGTTGTCGTAACAGCTCCAGCAACGCGCTGGCATTTGCCGGAAGTGTCTTTGGGCTGGTTGCCCGGTTTTGGACTAGACACCTTAGCTGCACGCGTTGGACCATTTGCGGCTCGCTCCTTGAGCTGGAGCCCGACTGCGATGGACGGGGTAGAGGCTCATCGATTGGGGCTGGCTGACATTCTGTCTTCTCCTACTGAAGCTGCTCGCGATACGGCGCTCCGCTATGCCAAAGACCTAGCAGCAATGCCGCCTCATGCTGTGCTGACCACGAAACAGTTCTTCTCGACTTCGGTAACCACCAGGGCAGAAGTCATGGATGATTTGGCGAACCGCTACTTTGCTCAGGACATCCTCCACGAAACGGCACGAGCGAATATGCAGCGCTTCCTGCCGAAGAAGACCGCCGGCGCCTAGCCTCCGGGGATAAGAAGACTCTTCACATGGGTTGTTTTCGAGGCATGATATGAACGACGTCAGCCAGCCCCTCGTTCTCGTCGAGCGGCCTGACCCAGCCATCCTTATGCTGCGGCTTAATCGCCCAAAGCAAAGAAATGCGCTGAGTGCGGCCCTCCTGCGCCAGCTAGCAGATGCGCTTGGTGTGGCTTGTTCCGATGCGTCTGTGCGATGCGTCGTTCTCAATGGCGATGAACGCGCCTTTTCCGCTGGTGCTGACATCAAAGAGATGCGCCAGCACGGCTTCGAGGCGCTGAGCGATCCCGGACGGCAGCATGCATGGGATGTCATCGCCACCTTCCCCAAGCCGCTCATTGCGGCCGTGCGAGGCGTGTGTCTGGGCGGCGGCCTCGAACTCGCTCTACTTGCCGACATCTTGCTGGTGGCGGAAGACAGCGTGCTCGCGCAGCCGGAAATCACGATCGGGATCATGCCAGGCGATGGCGCTACCCAACGCTTGACGCGGATTATTGGCAAGCCCCTGGCCATGCAGATGGTGTTGACAGGTGAGCCAATCAGCGCGGAGCGGGCAGTGGCTGCGGGACTTGCGTCCGAAATGCTGCCGTCATCCAAGGTGCTCGAACGCGCGCTCGCGATAGCGCGCGTCATCTCCAACCGTGCGCCGATCGCTGCCCAGCTAGCCAAGGAATCGATTCAGGCAGCTTACGAAACACCGCTGTCGGCCGGCTTGGCGATTGAGCGGCGCGCGATCCGATACGCGTTCACCACTGATGATCAAAAGGAGGGCATGGCTGCCTTCGTCGAAAAGCGGCAGCCAGTATTCTCCGGACGTTGACGGCAAAAACTAAGATCCCCTTGTGACTTAGCGGTCGGCGGCGACGCGGCAGGACTTAAGCGGCGCTGCCGCACGGAAATGTAAACGTTTTCATTATAAACACAACGGAGGGAATGAATGACCACTATTGTTGAACCGATCGCTCCAGCCACGCCGCAAGCCATGGCGCCAGCCTCGTCCCATGAAAAACAAGTTGCCACTAAGAGCATGACCATCGCTTTGGGCGGTGGCGTAGCTCTGGAGTGGTACGACTGGACCGTCTACGGAATGATGGCCTCTTTTCTGTCGCCACTCTTCTTTCCTTCCACTGACCCGACAACATCCTTGCTCGCTGCACTTGCGGTGTACGGCGCGGGCTTCTTCGCACGGCCGGTTGGCGCAGCGATACTCGGTCCTATCGCCGATCGCATCAGCCACAAGCGGGTGATGATGATCTCCGTCTCCGCGATGGCATTGTGCTCCCTGCTGATTTCCGTCTTGCCGGGTTACAAGGAGCTGGGCGTCGCGGCCGCGGTAATATTGCTGCTCGTTCGGCTCATCCAAGGACTGGCCACCGGTGCTGAAGCGGGTGTCGCCAACGCCATTGCCATCGAACTTGCACCGCCACGCGAGGAGGGGCGGTATCTCGGTCTGATCAGCGGCACATTTATCCAACTCGGTGTCTTCGCATCCAGTATGGTTGCCTTTTTTGTGAGTGCGTCAGTGTCTGCCGAGACAATGCACGAATGGGCTTGGCGGCTCCCCTTTGCGGTCGGCGGAGCGCTCGGCCTGCTGATCATCTATCTGCGCAGCAAACTGCCAGAGACCTTAATCAAGCACGTCATGCATCGCGACGAACTGTCCCGCACTCAGGAAACGACAGGTGGCGTGTGGAAGACGCTCTGGAGTGTACGGCTTTCGCTGCTCGCCGTCATCTTGGTGGTCGGAGCGGTGCAGATTGCGAACTACGCCTGGAACGCTGGTTTGCCCAATTTGGCGAACGGTGTGTTCAAGGAGAACAGCACCTGGGTGTACGGGATTACGACCCTTATGGGCGTGATCTGGATCGTTACAGCGCCCTTCGTGGGCGCCTTCGCAGACAAGGTCCGACCGTCTCGCGCGTTCACGCTACTGCGGCTGCTGCTCGTCGCGTGCTTCTTCCTCACTTTGGTTTATTCCGAGAAGAGCATTTCCACGTTCTTCTTCGTGATGGTGTTCGGAGGTGCGATCGTCGGCTTCAACATGGCTCTCTACAACTTCATCGCAACCACCCTGATGCCGCGCGCGGTGCGTACGACGGGTATCGCTGTCGGTTATGCGCTCGGAGTATCATTGTTTGGCGGGACGTCACCCTATCTGCTCGTGTGGTTGCAGCATGCGCAGGTGGCCTGGATGTTTCCCGTCTATGGATCTGTGATCGCAGTGCTGAGCGTGGTCGTTTATCATGTCGCAAAGAAGCGCGGTCACGTCTACATCGGCGACTAAGTGAAAAGCTTCTCGCTTCACCATTTCGGGCTCCGTTGGGCCTGACATTTTTCTTGGGAGAGAACATGTCGAGCAACGACTTCCTCGATGCGCGCGAGCGCATGCTCATGCGCATTGCGCAAACGCGGGATGCTTGCGGAGCTGGCCTGCCACATTGGGCCCGCGCCGAGGATGGAAATTGGACGTTCACGCCCGATGGTGATTGGACCGGCGGGGCCTTCGTCGGCGAACTCTGGCTCGCCCATCTCGCCGATCCGCAACGCTTCCCGATATCTGATGCGCGTGCTGGGCTCGCCCGGATGCTGCCTCGAGCCCAACTCCGGACGGCATTCAAGGGCTTTGGCTTCTACCACGGTGCGGCGCTCGGAAGCATCCTCTTCGGGGATGAAATGGCACGCGACGCTGCGCTCACGGCAGCCAGGTCGCTGGGGCAGATGTTTGACCCGAGACTGGGCTTAATCCCGCTAGGCCAGGATGCCGAGGAGGCTAACGCTGTCGGTGCAGCCGAAAGCAGTATCGATTCGCTCCAAGCCACCGGCCTGCTTTATTGGGCCGCGGACCGCCTGGGTGACTCGTACCTGGAGGAGGTCGCTAACTCCCACATGCGCAGGGTATTGGAAATCCATGTGCGAGCCGATAACTCCGTGATCCAGTCATCCACACTCGACCCGCAAACCGGCAAGGTGCTCAGAACGCACACGCATAAAGGATACAGCGATGTGAGCACCTGGGGACGAGCGCAGGGTTGGGCGATGCTCTATACCGCTCATGCGGCCATGGTTCGCCCTAAAGAGCCCTTGTGGCGCGACTATGCGGCGCGCGTGCTCGACTGGTGGATCGACCACGTCCCTGCGGACCTGGTTGCATACTGGGACTTTGACGATCCTGCCATTCCGAGTACCAGCAGGGACACCGCGGCCACTGCTATCGCGGCGGCAGCATCCTTGCGACTTGCGTCCGCACTCGGCTCCACTGGTGGCGCCAAGTACCGAGACTTCGCGGAACGCACCGCCACCCAGTTGATCGCGCGCTACCTGACGCCCACCGACCGAAGCGATCTGCGTCCGGTCGGAATGCTCACCGGGGGATGCTTCACCCGAAAAGCCGTGGCGCGAGACATCGACACAGTGCAAGATGCAGAACTGATTTTTGGTAGTTACTTCCTGTTTGAGTGTCTTGTGATTCTCACCGGAGTCATGACCTTGGGGCGGATTTGACCCTATGCTCGGCCTTGAAGTCACGGGCGCGTCGAATCATTAAGCGCAGAGCCGGAGGCTAGGAAAGGAAATGCGCCTGATTTGCATCCCGTTCGCGCCCACGGCCTACGCCTTTGGCTCTCGATGCCCGGGGAGACGCTCCATGCTGGAATTGGTGCAGGGCCGGTTGCCAAGATGATCTCGGTCATCATTATCAGGTGACCGTGGCATTCGCCAATTGCTGCGTTTGGTCTTGCCGCGGGGGCTACTATTATCCTCAACGCAGTTGTTCAGACCACTAACCGCCGACCTGCCGCGCGGCCTCGAACGTGCGCTGGCACGAGAAGGGGTGTCACCCTGCCGGTCCGGTTTTCGTTTGCTGCCGTGCTCCTCTTTGAAGACACGGACGAGCGGCCTGCGCAAAGCCACTCTAATTTTACTTCAGATCGCAACATCGGGATTCCTGAATCACTCGGCGCGTGGGGGCACAGCTTCTCCATTAATCTGGGACTGGCCTGAGTTCGAAGTATCCCGCGGCGCAAAAGTTTTTGCGGTGGCGTCACTCAAAATCAAGCGGACGAACGTAAGCCCGCACGAGCCGCACCAATGGGGGCGCGGAGATTTTCTTATCGACGATCCTGGTAAGGAGTTCGCCAAGCCGATCAGAATCCAATTTGGCTTGTAGTTCGTATCCGTTGATTTCCAAGAAAATCAGCGCGGCAGTCCAGCCGGTTCTCTTGTTGCCTTGCTCAAACCCATGGTTCTGAGCGATGCCAAGAAAGAGCTGGACAGCCAGCTCGGCTAGATCTGTTTGTCCGTAGTGCCAATGATGAATGGGCTTGTGGAGCGCCGACTCCACAAGCCCAATATCGCGAACGAGGAAAGGCTCTCCCGTTGCTAGAACGGCCTCACGGTTGATTTCGATGATTTCGTCTAGCGGGAGCCAATTTGGCTCACTTAGCAAGATATGCGAGGGTCTTACTGAACCGGGCCGTCACCTTCTTACGAAGAGCTGCGTAATCAGGGTCCTTCACCGGGCGGGGCTTAATGGGCTTCGGCTCCGGCTTTGAGACATGCGTATTGGTCCGCTCCAAGAGGCTGGAACCCTCACCAACAACGAAAGCGGATACGAAGTTCATACGCATGACCGTCTCCCTCGGCCAATAAACAGAAGCCAAACGTATACGTTCCCAGAGCCAAAGCAATCCCACTTTAGCGCATGACTGCCGTCAAAGCGTTAATCGGACTTTCCTTTTTTGCGTTTGTGACCTTTGTCACGTCCCGCGGTATCGGAACTTGGCCGATCCTTGTGCGGCTGCGGCTTCATCTTGAGCATCCGCTTCAAGACCTCATCGCGGGATGGATTGTCCTTCTTCTCGATCACGAAACCGTGCTTCGAGCCTTTAAAGGCATGGACAAACTGGAGGATTATCGCCTTCGGCGTGGACTCCCGCAACGGAGAGCCCCACGATACGTGGGTGAGTCGCTCGTCGTCAAGCATATATTCCCCCCTGTTTACTAAGCAGCGGAATTCCCGATCGGTAACTTTCTCGGCCGCTGAACCTCGTTTTGAGAGGAATGTTCCCAATCGGTAACTTTTGCTTTCTCTCCCTTGGAATTCGCGAAAAGTTCCCGATCGGTAACTTTTACCTGGACATCTGCTATTTCAACTCGTAAAGTTCCCGATCGGTAACTTCACGAGGAGACAGCTATGAACAAGCCTGCAAAGGGAACAGCCCCCTCGGGTGGAAACGAGCCTCTTGGCGAGAGCGGTGTCGCACGCCAAGCCGCGGAGTTCGCTGCAGCATTCGGTCGCCTCATCCAGCAAGAACGCAAACGACAAGGCCTCCGGCAGGACGAGCTGGCCATGGTGAGCGGGACAGGAAAGCGCTTCATCGTCGACCTCGAGGCCGGAAAAAGCACCTGTCAGCTCGGGCGCAGCCTGCACGTGGCAAACGTCCTCGGGCTGCGCATCGAGGATGTTCTCAAGGATGCCCAAGCCCGCCGCGCCAACACTTCCCATGCACCAGACATTCCCGACAGCGACGAGGAGGAGCCTGATGGACCGTCTTCCGGTCTACTTTGAGACGCGAGAGGTCGGCTGGATCACGGCCGCCGATGAGGCGTCAGACTTCACCTATGCCGAATCCTGGCGCGGGCTGACCGGCGCCTTCGCGGTGTCGCTCACCATGCCGCTCTCGCGGGCGTCGCACGATGCCTCGGCAATTCTGCCATGGGCGGCAAATCTGCTGCCGGAGAACGCAACTCTGGGGACCGTGGGTCATATGCTCGGCAAGTCGCCGGCCGATGTCATCGGTCTTCTTGCCGAGATGGGCCGCGACACCGCCGGCGCGCTCTCCGTCGGACAACCTGGCACCGGTCTCGTCGCCGGCAAATGGCGAGAGATCCCCGACAAGCCCTCGCTCGAGCGCATTCTCAATGAGCTACCCCACAAGCCCTTCCTCGTCGGCGAGGACGGCGTGTCGATGTCGCTTGCCGGTGTGCAAACGAAGCTCGCCATCGCTGTGGACGGCGATACCCTGTACATACCGATCGACGGAGCGCCATCGACCCACATCATCAAGTCGGATGGCGAGCGCTTGCCTGGCGCCGTCCAGAACGAGGCATTCTGCCTGACGCTCGCGCGCATGATCGGAATCCCGACGCCGAACGTGACGACCGGGACGGCAGGCGAACGTAGCTACCTGCTGGTTGAGCGCTATGACCGCCGTCATGACGGCAAGCGGTGGCGGCGGCTGCATCAGGAGGACTTCTGCCAAGCCCTGGGCCGCCCGCCAGCTGCCAAGTACCAGAACAGCGATAGAGGCCTAAAAGGACCATCATTGGCCGACATGGTCGGCGTGACCCAGCGCCACATGACAGCACAGCAGACCGCCCGCTTCGTCGATCTTGCGATCTTCAATCCGATGGTGTGGAACACGGACTCCCACGCCAAAAATTACTCACTGATGCTATCGGCGCGGGGCGCTGCCATGGCGCCAGGCTACGACATCGTCTGTGCGGCGCCATATCCGAAGATCACGCGCAACATGGCGCAGAAGATCGGCGGGCAGAAGCAGGCTGACCAGCTCGGACGCAATCACTGGGAGCGCTTGGCCATCGACTGCAAGCTCTCTCCAGCGCAGACGATCCGGCGCGTCTCTGAGATTGCTCAGGCCGTGACGCACCATGCAATGGCGGCAAAGGCCGCGGTCGAAGCCATGCCTGCCGGCGGCGATCCGGTTCTGGACACGGTGGTCGAGGCGGTGATTTCGCGCGCACGCGGCTACCTAGAGCGCCTGAAGCAAGCGGATCCAGCGGCGGAAGACGCAGCAGCGCCAGCGCCCTAGGACGACGAAAGCCGAGCCCGCTTGCCTCACGGCCTGAAACATGGCTGCACGTCGTGCTTAAGGCTCATGGCACAGGGAGGGCTGGGGTTCTGGCCGAAATAGGCCACTCGGGATTTCAAAGTGGGCCACTGAAATTACACACCGTAGTTATACTGACTACAACTACCATTGCGCGAACCTATCTCTGGACTCCACCAGAATGGAGGTAGGGAATATGTCCCGAGTTACCGAAGCTGAAGTTGCCGAAGCGGTCATCAAAGTTCTTACCGATCGAGCTACAGGTCGTGCGACCATTAAAGAGTTGATCGAAGAAATTCCGAACTACCTAACGCTTTCAGCCGAGGACCTTGCGCCATCACCGACCCGGCCAGGCGAGGCGTTATGGGAGCAGCAGGTGCGCAACATCACCTCGCATAAAGGGTCGCCCGGAAACGCCATCTATGAAGGCAAGCTTGTCTCCATCCCCAGCGGCTTGGCGCTGCCGGGGCGCAAGGTTGCAGCCTAGCTAGGAGAACTTCGCCTTATAGCCGGGTTTGAACCATTTCAGTTCGGTTCTGCCCGGCGCTTCTTTATCCCAAACAAACCATGCATAGGCCGTCGTTCCGCTGCCCTTGGGCTCCACGCCGCTAGGATAGAAAGTAATTCGTTCACTGAAAACCCAGACCCGAGCGGGCGGTATCTTTGCGAAGATCGTATTTGCGCGGTTCGCGCCCTCTAAGAAGGCAAGCCGCAGCAGAAGTGCGAACTTGCGGTTCGAATGCTTGACGCCGCTGGCGACAAAGCCCTCAGCGCAGTTGTAAGGCGGATTGGTTACGATGTTGTCGGCTGACCATTTCGGCTCAAGAAAGTCAAAGCCGATCTCGCCATAGCCGCGATCGTATAAATCAGAACTGCGAACGGGCTGCCCGGTCTGCTCTAGCACCCGGGACATCGTCCCATCACCACACGCGCTTTCCCAAATCTCGCCGGTGAATTTTTCATTGTCGATCAGAGCAAACGTTGCCCACGGTGGGGTGGGGAAAAAATCAGGCCCGCTGAGATCAGCGAACCTTTTCATTGTCGGCTTAAAGCCGCCGTTCAAATTGTAAGTTGGGTCTGCCATCCGAATCTCCTTGGATGGCAGAGTATCAGAATCATTGATTCAGCAACGGTTTTTAGTGAGTCATTATGACTCACCCCCGCCTCTCTCCCTGAATGACAGTGAACTTCCGGCGACGATCTGGCCGCGTCTTAGTGCAGGCGCCACGGAGAGTGCGGCGCCCACAAACCGAGCAACGCTCCATGCTTCGTCAGCCACGGCTAGCGCCTTAGCTGGCGTTGTGCGCAGGCATCTCGGACGCGGCACAGATGGTAGTGCGAGACGCTCGACCCGCGCAAACGTGGTTGTCCAGCTTCTTTCTAAAGCGGTTGGTGAGGCGGGTGAACCGGCGCGAAGCCATGCGCAGCGAAAGGTTCTGACGATCAACATAGCTGGCTGAAGCGTACTGATCGGGATCGCCAGATACTACGTCACGGCTTACCGCTACTACGGCGGCGGGCGAGTAGCGGCCCTGCACTTCCTTCACCAGATGCGTTACCGAGTAGGTCTTTACGATCACGCCATGAGAGGCGTCCGCGCCGAAGGCATTGCAAATCACTCCGCGTTAGGATGGAAGCCGTCCGCTGAAATCTCAGGCTGGCCGATGACCGCGGCTGGGGACGTCATGCAGGAAGTCCATGGTGCTTTCGGCGTTACGTTCGCCTTTGACGTTGATCTCGTGGCGCTGCACGCTCTTTTGCTTCTTGTAAAGAAGCAAAGGCGCTGCGGAACGCGATCGACGAGCCCTTGAGGAACAACAGGGAGCCCAATACGCCCCGGTAATGCGAGAGCTACACCTCGACAGCAGCGCTTTGGCGAGCTATAGACGAACATACAGAGAACAGATCCTTCCAGTTGCAGCAGCCTTGCGATACATCTCGACTGAGGTGTCCCCTCGGCAGATTCTGAGTGTCGGAGTGGCAAGCTGCATCCCTTTTTGGATGACGCCGATTCAGGGAGCGATAGCGTTTGTCCTTGTTCCGCCATTTGCATGACGACGCGTTTTTGGCCTTCTCGCGCGACCACAAGCACCTGTACGCGGCCTGTCTGCTTGACCTGCATGAACGCTTCTTTTCAGGCGCGCCGTCGTTTCCGACTCCTCAGCAGGTCGTCCATGCCATCTACGACGTCATGCGCGCTAACCCCGCCCTCTGGAATGAAGGCGATGATTTCGGCAGCCTGCCGGAAATGATCTCCGCGGGACGCCGCCGGATCCGGAAGGCCGACGTCGCGCTCGCTTCCGAGAAGGGCGACAAGGCGCTCGGCCTTGCCCGACAATTGTACGCCCGGCTGCTCGCCTGGGGATGGCTTGAAGAGGAGGAATACGGGCTTCGCGTTACCGTGGACATGGCTATGGGACCACTGCTCGTGATCCAGCGGCTCGCGAGCCTCAATAAGGATCTCTCGCAGCGATTCGGCGGCTTGATCGTGCAAATCCGCCTCAACCTGGAGGCCGTCGAAAAACTGAGGCCCGAGATCACCGACCGCAAGCAGCGCGAAGCCGCGCTCGCCGTTCGCGAGGCGCGCAATCAGGCCGACCAGTTTACGAAGAGCCTGCGGGCCATTCTGGCTGACCTGAAGCGCGTCCGACGGACCGTCATGGAGTCGAAAACAGTCGCTACCCGGCTGGAAGCCTTTTTCGAGGAGTTCGTCGACCAGCTCCTGCTGAAGGATTTCGAGTCCATCCTCACCGTCAACCATCCGTACCGCTTTCGCGATGCTATCGTCGATCTCGCGCGGAGGATCTCCTACACCCCAGAAACCATGCAGGTCCTCGCTGAGGAGTACACGGCTTCCAGCATGGCAGCCGACATCCAGGACGGTCGAATGGCCGCGGCCGACGACCTGCTGGCGATCGAGAGCATCTTCGATCAGATCGGGGAGATGTTCGATAGGATCGAGGCCTTCCGCAGGCAGCTCGAAGCCCGGGTCCGCAACACCATTAAGTACGCCGAGCGGGGCGGGCAGGGACTCGTCGGCCGGGCCGGCGACCTGGTGCGGCGTCTGGATGTCCTACTGCGGGACGGCAGACACCACAAGGCGACTATCGAATGGAGCATCGAGCCGCTGCGGTCACCCTGGTCGGAGCACCATCCGGCCCCGGCCAGGCAGCCGCGCCGTCCCGTCGAAGCGAGGGAGCTCGCAGGGCCCCCGTCGGACCCGCTGTACGAACTGCGGAAGAAGCTCCGCCTCGGGTACATCGCTCGCATCGCGCCCCGCCCTGAGGATGTCAGACGATTTCTCGAGGGCCAGGTGCCGCCATTCGCGACCAAGGAGGCCCGCTTCATGGAAATCGAGACCGTGGACGACTTTCTCGCCTTCGATTGCGCCCGCCGATATGCGTTAACGGGTGAGGTTCCGGCGCAGGTCGCGGCCGGGTTCGATCTGGAGCCGCGCCCAGACACGCCGCCCCACGACAGCGAATGGCTTCGGTGTGCGAACTTCGTGGTCAGGCGATCCGGCCCCCTCCGGACAGCAGAGGCAGCCCGTGCTCAGTGAGTTCGAAAACGTCGAGCGCTCCTTCGGCGCGGAAAAGGCAGCCGACCTCCGCAAAGCCCTGCACTTCCTGCTGCGGCGGCAGTTTGTGTTCGCGGGAGATCCCCGGACTGGGACAGTCTACAACACGGTCATGGATGGCCGCTTCCGCGACGTGGTCGACGGCTTCTTCGATAGTTGCGGATACCGCGTCCATCGCGATCCGGAGGCGCAGTGGGCCGGCATCGTCGCCATGGACGAGGACGTGCCGCTGCCTCGAATGAAGCTCGACGAAACCATTGTTGTCCTGGTGCTGGCGGCATACTGGCAACAGGAGGTCAACGTCGGAGCGGTCGAGGACCGGGCCGTCGTAGTTGCCACTTTGAACGACCTGTTCGATCGCTACCGTGAGATGGCGCAACACGGCGGCGGAGGCGCGATCTCGCCCGCCCGCTTCCGGGACATCCTGCGCGAAGCCGCCCAACGCAGTTTGGTCGAGATCGGTGATTTTGACGACGAGCAGCAGGACTGCGAGATCAGGATCCGCCCGATGATTAAGCTGATCAGTGGCAGCGACGCCCTCCAACGGCTTGAGCGCTACGTCCGTAGCGAGGAGGCGCGGTTTCCGCAGCCTGCAGGAGACGAGCCATGATGGAGCTACGCCACCTGACGATGGTGAACTGGCACCTGTTCGATGTCGCCGACATTGACGTGACAGGACACGTCGGGGTCCTGGGCGAGAATCGGTCCGGCAAATCGACAATCCTCGACATGGCACAGGTCGTTCTCACCGGCGGGAGCCGGCGGTTCTTGCGCCTGAACGCGGTCGCCGGCGACAGCGGAAAATCGCGCAGCGGCTCGAAGCGCAGCGTCGTCGATTACTGCCTTGGGACGCTCGGAGAAGACCAGCGCCGGCGCGACGAGGCACGCACCTATGTGGCGCTAGGCTTCGAAGACAAGGAAGGCGATCGACCGCCGGTCACGATCGGCATGGCGCTTGAGGCGCGCAAGTCCGACAGCAGGGAGACTGTGCTGGCACTGTTCATCGCCGTCGGCACCGTTTTGAGCTCCAAGGACTTCATCGAGCAGCGAGGAAAGTCGCAATTCCCGGCGCAGTGGGAGGACGTGCGCGCCCGGATCGTCGCGGCGGTCGGCGAAGGCAATTTCGTCAATCATCGCGACCGGCCGAGCGACTACGTCCGCGAGTACATGCGCCATCTTCTGCCGCATTCGGCCTATGGTGAGCAGAACGCCAGCGCCCTGCAGAAGTCAATCGTCAACGCGATGACGCTCGACCACAACCAGACGGCCACGCAGTTCGTCCGGAACTATATCCTCGAGGACAGTCCGATTGGCATCAAGGAGCTGCGCGAGTCGATCCAGACCTACCGCAACATCAGCGAAACCATCAGAAAGATGCGCCTCAGGCTCGAAGCCCTGAGGGCGCTTCGGGTCATCCTCGGCACTCTTGAAGAAGCGCTCGAGACCAAGTTCAGGGAGGAGTGGATCGCAAAACGCGCGACTTGGCTCGCGGCGCGCGCGACAAACCTGGACTTCAAGACCAAGCGGCGTACCGAGATGGCGCGCCGGGACGCGGCAGCAAAAGAACTCGAATTCATCGACGACGACGTCAAGGCCATCGATAACGAGATCGAACGCCTCACGGCCGCGATCGCCGAGCACGATGCCAAGACCGGCAGAAAGTCCCTGCAGCAGACCGCCGATGTGGCCGGGCAGGCGGCGCACCGCGCCTCGGCGGACTTCAAAGCTCGTATGGAGAACATCCGTCGCCTGGAGCCGCTCCGCGCGATGTGCGCGGACCGTTTCGAGGACTTCGTTCCTGCGCTTGAGCGTCTTCTGACCGCCACCGCCGGGGCCGACATCGGGCGCGTCTCCGACGAGCTCTCCGCGGCCGAGAAGTCCTTCGCGGCAAGCGGCGCGAAATGGCTGCCGAAGATCGACGAAGCACGTCAAAGGATCATCGCGGAGCTTTCCGGGCTCCGAGGCCGCCGCGACGAGGTGCTCGAACGGATCCGACAGCACGCCGCCGGAGGGGCGCGGGCCTATCTCGGCGACGACACTGAACTCCTCTGCCGCAGGCTGCGGCAGAGCGGAATGGTCCCGCGCGTGCTCTGCGACATCATCGAAGTCGCCGAACCCGAGTGGGTAGGAGCCGCCGAGGCGCTCCTCGGCCGCGACCGGGAAGCCGTGTTCGTGGACAGATCGGATATCAGCGCCGCCACGTCAATCTTCAAGGAAGGTCGCCGCGAGTTTCGCCATGCATCGCTCGTGAGCCTCAACAAGCTCGAGCAGTTCAGGGCCAAGCCGGAGCGCGGCACTTTCCCTTCGATCTTCCGGAGCCAGGATCCGGACGCGATGGCCTTCATCATGCGCCGCTACGGCACGGTCCGCCTCGCCGACACGCTTGACCAGTTCAACAGACCCGGCCGCGCTATCATGAAGGACGGCCTCTACGACGACGGACTCGTAAGGACCCATCGCTGGATCGAATCCTCGCAGCACAAGATTGGGAAGGCGGCCCAGGCGAACGCCCTGCGCTCCCTGCAGGATCAGGCCGAAGAACTGGATCGGCTCCAAACGGAAAAGAGCAAGGAGGCCCAGGCGGCAGAGCAGGCCTTTGCCGCTCTGAAGAACATCTGCGAGGGACGTGACGATCTGAAGGCTTGTGCCGCTGCCTTCGCAGCCGCGCAGACCGAGATCGCCGAGGCCCAGGCGCGGCTCGAAGCGCTCCAGGGGGCAGGCGACGGCGGACTTCGCGACAAGAAACGAGCGCAGCAGAAGCTGAAGGAGAAGAGGCTCGACGAGCGAAAGATCCAGCAGAAGGCGTTCGGCGAGCATGACGGTGAGGTCAGATCGGCAGAGAGGAGACTGGGAGAGGGCGAAAACGTACCCGGCTCCGAGCTCAACCTGCGGGTCGCCCGGTCGATCTATCGCAAGATCTTCCCGCTCTACTCCGCCGCGAAGGGCAGGATCGTGTACCGCGAGCGCCTCAATGCCGCAGCCCAGAAGGGGTTCGCGGAGAAGCACCGCGTCATCGCGGAAAGGGCGCTAAAGGATGCGGACGCCTCGGACGCAGAGCGCGCCCGCATCGAGCGGCGGGTCCGCGAGCTCCTCTACGATTACTTCGACCAGTTCGGGATGAGCTCGCAAGTCGGTGCGGAGAGCGAGCCGCTGAGGGAGGTGAAGCCCTGGATGGAGCAGCTCATCGCGGATATCGAATCCAACGAGCTGCGCCAGTACGAACGGCAGGCGCGGGAAGCGGCGGAAAAGGCCTCCACCCTGTTGCGCGGCGAGTTCATCAACGCGCTCACAGCCCGGATCGGCAAGATGGAGCGGGAGCTGCAGTCGTTGAACCGTAGCCTCTACGCACATCCCTTCCACAACGAGCGTTATTCATTCCACCGCACTCAGGTGGTGGAATTCCAGCCCATCCTGAAGATCATCGAGATTGCCAAAACCTCTCCGGAGGCGCTCGATATGCTGTTCCGGGGCGACGTGCCCGATGACTTCCCGCATAAGGATACGATCCTTGCGCTCGAGGCATTGCTCGAGGATCCAGACAAGGACTTCACCCAGTTTGAGGACTACCGCAACTTCTACACCTTCGAGATTCACATGGAGGATGTAGCTACGGGTCGTTCAACCCGCTGGGAGCAGCGGCGCGGCACCGGATCGGGCGCCGAACAGCAGGTGCCCATCTACGTCGCCATCGGCGCTTCGCTGGCCGCCGTCTACGGCAGCGCCGAGCGCCGCACGGGCAAGCCCTCCGGCTTCGCCCTCGCCATGTTCGATGAGGCCTTCTCCAAGATGGACGGCAAGAACCAGCGGCAGATGATGAGCTTCTACAAGAACCTGGGCCTCCAGTTCGTGATCGCGGCGCCGTTCGAGAAGCGGGTCGCCGTGCTCGAGCACATGGACACCATCGTGGAGGTGGACCGCATCGGCGAACAGTCCAGGGCCACAGTGGTGGAACTGAAAGAGAAGGCCAAGCGCGAGTTGATGGCCATCGATCCGGACCTGATGTCCGAAGATGAGCTCGCCACCCGCCTGGCCGCCGAGTAGCCATGGCGCGACGTTTCACGGACGCGATCGGCCTGCTGAACGACCTGCTCGATCGCTTCGAGGCCGGCGCCGCAAGCCCAATCGCCCACCCCGACTATGCCGCTTTCTCGTCGGTAGTCGCGGCGGACGCTTTTCTGAAGCAGATCAGGATAGCCGAAAGTGCCGGCGCGGTGTCCATTGGCTGGGGCCGCGGTGCCAAACGAGACCAAGTGGCGCACGTGCGGTTGGCCTCAGCGGAGATCTTATACCGATATCTCGACCGCACCCCGGCGTCACGCATCGCGGAGCACGCCGCCGCGCGGCTTGTAGCCGGCGTGGCGCTGCACGAGTCTCTGAAGAACAGTGGCTCTCAAATCGCAGAGGTGTGGGCGCGGGGTAAGACGTGGCACGGATTCGGTTCGTCCGACGTCGACACGCTGCGCCACGCATTCGTTCTCGCGCAGGCGATCCTCGATAACAAGCATCTGGACGTCGACTACAAAACTTTCTCGCGACGTACGGTGGGGCACAGCAAGATACTCGAGCGCATCGAGGGTGCCGTGGTCCGGCTTTTGAGCGGCATAATGGACTTTCCGCCTGGCGCCCGCCCCCGCGAGGCACTGCGAGCGATCGGACTGGAGCGCTTCGCCCCGCCGCTGCTGATCGCGGGCAAGATCGACCTCGATGGAGCCGACCTGTCCGGTATCTCTCCGCGTTATCTCGGGATCAGTCCCAACGAAGCAGATCGCGTCCGCTTCCGGGAGCCGCCGGCCTACGTTCTGACGATTGAAAACTTCGCAAGCTTCAACCGGCACATCGCCGAGGCGGACCCGGGCCGATTAGGTACGACCATGTATGTAGCCGGCTACCCCTCGCTTGCCACCCAGCAGGCGCTGCGGACCATCGCAGGATTGGTGTCCGAACAGACGCCGATCTTTCATTGGTCGGACATCGATCCGGACGGCACCTGGATCTTCCACACCATCGAGCGCGCCGTCGATCGACCGATCCGTCCCCACCTCATGAGCGTCGAAGTCGCCGAGCGCTTGGGACAAGTGCCCTTCAAAAAATCGGCACCCGCTCGATGTCCACCGAACTCCGGTATCGCGGCTCTGGCAGCGTACCTGGCGGAAGATGGAGCCAAGACGCTCGAGCAGGAAGAACTCGATCCAGTCCTGCCAGAGCTTCATTAGAAAATGCGCGCGGATCAACGCGGTGCCGATCCCGATGAGCTTGCTCGGTCGACGACCTCCGTCGGGCTCTGTGAACAACACCTGCGTTCCGCAGCGCGAACGCCATGAGTAGGGTGGCTCGTTGCCGTGCTTCGACACAAGGCACCAACCAAAAATGGTGAGAGCATTCTGGCCGCCGCACGCAAAATCTTCTCTATTGACAGCTGCCATAGTGAGCGCTGCTGTGGACGTCGTGGTTGCGGCTTCGGATGTCTCGTTCAAGACGTGGTTTGTTCAAACGCGACAACAGCACCGCCTGCAACTACGTGCTACGGGAAAACCGATATCGTTCTTCATAAAACGCTCAACCGGCATTGGCATGCCGGTTGCTTGAAATGTGACCAACCACTTCTGACTATGATGCTCGTTCAGCATTCGGTCGAGGTATTCAGATGAAACTTACCCGCTTGATCGGTGGCAGAGGTCTCCTGATGCGCTTTCCAAACCATGCGGCTGCGGCGCGAACGCTGCCATCTTCGGATCGCGGTCCGGTTTGCCGGGCAGAATCCGATTGTCTTGTAAAGGGCGCGGCGAATGGCGGTCCCTGGTTCAGGCCAACGTAGTACCTCAGGACCATTGATTGCGTCACTTTTGGCAGGGGCTCAAGAGCGGGCATCTGCGAGATGCCGAGTGTGGGTTTGTAAAGCTAAGCGGCGGCGTTCAATCGGCGCTTTGCAGATGGTCAATGAGCTGATGCAGGACGATTGGGATCTCGAGAAAATAGTCAGGCAACAGGACGAGCTCAAGGTCAAGCTGCTTCGCGCCCACTCGGTTGTCGAGGAATGTAAGGCAGGATTGGCGGATCTCGAGAGGAGGCTCGAGCGTCGAGCGGTTCCATCATCGATCGATAAACGCCAGCGCAACCCTGCGGCAAAAAAAGTACGTAACGCGACCGCGCAAATCCCGAAGCGTCGATGATCCTGTTGATCGGAATGCTGGTGTGATGATGAGAACCGGCTGACTATGTGCGCATACGATCACGATGCACCGAAAGAGGGCAGGTAATGGCGCTCACCTAAATTCCTGAGACCCAGGAACAGGGTTCCCGGTGCGAATGCGATCTGGGGCGAGCCGCAGCCTCGTCAGCTTCTCGAAAGCTTCTCCGACTACGGACTAACTCAGTGATCCTTGACGGGGAGGCTGGCATGGACTCGCACGATTTCGCCATATCCAATGCCGCACCTCCGCCATCGGTACAGCACGCCGTTCCAGACGATCAACCGAACCAGGCGGGAGCAGACGCCTTTGAGCAATTAGATGCGGCTCGCGCGGTCGATTCCGCTTACCTTGCCCGGCGCCCCGGCCGCAAACCGCCGCCGCATGTGTCGCGCCCGGATTTTAATTACATTCACGAGATGATGAGCGGTGTGTCACTACTCGCCGAAACTGTCGCCGTTGACGGCCGAGAAGTATGCTCAAATGCTTTACAAGGTGGCGAATTACCTCGCTGCGACGGAGTGCGGATTCACCCGCAGTTGAGATGCCGCAATCGGGACCAGTTGGGCACTCAATCAGCATGAGAACGCTGAGAATCTGTTTGTGGACTATCGTACAACGCTTCATCGTTTTCGCGCACAGGCAACTGCTACTGCGCGATCGCAAGATCCAGGCCTTTGCCTGCGTCTTATAAATGTCATCTTGCGCGGGCCAGTGACGTTCGCGGCGGCTCGATCGGAGCCAGCACTCATTACCAGAACGGCACGCGGCAAGTATGCGCGCGATAAAGCACGAGGAGCTCGATGACAAAGCGTTTTCGCAACTGGGCCCTATCGTCCATACTCGTTTCCATGATTGTCTGCCCCGCCGCAAAAGCGCAGGACCGCCGGACTATCGCCGAACCTGTTGCACCTCATACGGTCTGCGATCGCCCTGTGCCTTCCGGCAAGAACGATACAGTAAGCCTACAGGACGCGATCGAGCATTGCCCCGCTGGCGCTGCAGTTTATCTCGGGCGCGGCGAGTTTCACTCAGGTCCACTCGAGATGAAATCGGGCGTGACCTTATGGATCGGACGCGGCGCCGCGCTGATCGCCATCCCCGAACCAGCTGCTTACGACAAGGGCCGGGGACAATGTGGTCGCATCATGGGCAAGGGCGACGGTTGCCGGCCATTCATCAGCTTTTCCAAAACGCGTGGGGGCGGCATCTACGGCGAGGGCATCATCGATGGTCAGGGCGGCGCAATGATGGGCAGCGGGGCCGAAACATGGTGGCAGCTGGCCCGCCGCGCACAAGCTGAGGGCGGCAACCAGAACGCCCCGCGCTTAGTCCAAATCGATCATGCGCAGGACATCACGTTCTCTGGTATCACCGTGCGCAATGCCCCCAATTTCCATATCGCGATGAACCACGTGGAAGGTGCCACTTTCTGGGGCCTCACCATCGATTCACCGCCGGATGCGCGCAATACCGACGGCATCGACCCCGGCGCGAGCCAGGATGTGACCATTACCCAGAGCTTCATCCGCACGGGAGACGACAACGTTGCAATCAAGGCCGGCGACAATGGCTCAAGCAGCCATATCTCCATCCTTGATAATTATTTCGGCTGGGGGCACGGCATGTCTATCGGCAGCGAGGTGAATTCCGGAGTTAGCGACATACTGGTACGTAATCTGACGCTGGACGGTACAACGTCTGGCCTGCGCATCAAGAGCGATGTCAGTCGAGGCGGTCTGGTCGAGCGCGTGACTTATGAGAACGTGTGCCTGAGGGGCAACCGTTGGCCGGTAACGTTCGATGCAAAATATGATCCCCGCGCGCAAGGCACGAGGATTCCGGTCTATCGGCAGATCGTTCTGCGCCATGTGCGTGGTGATAATGGTGTGCTGCTGATGCGCGGCGTAGACGAGCGGCATGCCCTCGACGTTGCACTCGAAGATGTCCGATTTGCCAATTCCGCGACCTGGCAACTGGAACACGCGAAGGTGACTGCAAGTCCCTCCGACGTATCGCCGCCGCTGGCGGGTCGAGCCACAGAACCGCTGCCGCGCGGATCGGAAGCATGTGCCAGGGCATTCCGCGACGCACATCGCTAAGCACGACACCCGGCGCCGAACCCGGCTGGTGACTCCGGATCAGCAGGCCTAAATCGCTCGCGTTGCAGAACCTCAGCCTCATGTCCGGTACTTCGTTGCGGGCGGCCGCCCGGTTTGCAGGACCGCAATTGCGAGAGTTACGTGGGGTTCTGGGCTGGCGAGGAAAATGTGTTTGACCATGCATAGCGGCTATTCCGCGGCGGTATCTCATATCGACTGCGTCGAACGTGCCGCGAGCTCAACGAAGAGTGAGATCACATGCGAATTTTCGTGCCCTCCGCTGCGCTTCTGGTCGGATGTTTCTGCATCCCGGCAGCCTACGCTGAGCCTCTATTCGTGTCGCATGCCGCAAATGCAGACTATCGCTCCGTGCAGCAAGCCATCGACGCCTTGCCAGCGGAAGGCGGAAATGTCCGGATCGCGCCGGGCGTCTATCGCGAGAAGGTCAAAATCTCCAAATCCGGTGTTCATATGGAAGGGACTGGCAGGAAGCCGGAGGATACGGTCATTGTGTATGGGGAAGGCGCGATCAATGTAGGTGGGACCGCTCGTTCGGCGACGCTGGATGCCGCTGGCGATGACTTGCGGATCGAGAATCTGACCATCCAGAACGACTACGCGCTCAATCCGGCCAATCCCCCCTCTCAGGCGGTAGCACTGTCCGTTACCGGAGACAGGGACGTCGTTACGCGCGTCCGCCTGCTCGGTGCCCAGGACACGCTGTTTGCCGGCAAGGGACCAAACGGCAGAATGTCACGACAATACTTCTCGCACTGCTACATCGAAGGGCATGTCGATTTCATATTTGGCAACGCCAAGGCCTGGTTCCGGCAATGTGAGTTGCACGGCCTCGCAAATCAAGCAGTCATCTATACCGCTCAGAGCAAGGCAGCGCCGGATGAGGACAGTGGCTATGTTTTTGACCATTGCAGGCTAACTGCCGAGCCTGCTGCGGGCTATATCGCACTTGGCCGCCCTTGGCGCCCCTACGCCACCGTGGTCTTCCTGGCGGCGAAGATAGATGCCCCCGTGATCGCGGAAGGGTGGCGCGAATGGACGCCCGGCAAGACCAGCACTTTGAGGACAAGCTATTATGCTGAATACAGATCCTTCGGCGTTGGGGCTAACCCCTCAGGCCGCGAGCCTCACTCCCATCAACTGACAGATGGTGAAGCTGCAAGATGGTCCCTGGGCGTGTTCTTCGGAGGCGCCACAGATTGGCTGCCAAAGGGAATATCGATGGAAGACAAAGCAAGAGTGACGAGACGACGGCGATCGTCGGATGAATGACGGGGGCGTGCGGATATCACGGCGGCGTGGGCTGTCACCGACATCGCGCTGGGCACCATATTTGTGGGTAATCGTAAGCCTCACCAGAGGGTCACTCACGAACAAGGAAACGCGCAACTGCGCGCAATAATCGAGTGCTTGATGAATGCGATGCATGGTCTGGAGCGCGATCAAGTTCACGATGCCTGCCTTGCCTCGCGGCGATCGGCCGAGCTCTTGAAATAGGTGGGTGGCGCTGGGCGCTACAGCGGCTATGTCAGGACCGGCTGCGAACCCCGCGATTCATCGGGCTCTCGTGATCATCGTTGATCCGGCGCCACCGAGCGAATGGGCCTGGAAGGGCCGCTTCTGCGCCGAGACCCTTTCCATACAGCCAACGAGTGTCCCCGGAAAAGTTTGTACTTTCGGCTTGGCTCTCTAACAACGGAGGGATCGATCGTGCGCAACTCCTGTTGGAGCTTCGAAGCTGGAAGCGGTGGTACTGGTCAGGAGTGGAGGGAGCCGTTTGGCATTTCGACGAACTCACCCCTGGGCCGATGCAGCCATCACATCCCCAGGATCTTGCCGCATCCCTTTTTCCGGCCCTTCTTGCCGACCGCTGCGCGGAACGAAACGAAGCGGTCATCGTGTCGATTGTCCGCCACGGTTCGCTCGAGAAGCGTTAGGCAGGTAAGTCAAACTGCCCGCCTAGCCAGAGCAAAGCTCTGGATGGTTCCGTCCTCCACTTCCGATGCGTCGTTAAGGCCCGCTGAGATGTTCGGGCTAGCTCTAGCGCACCACGGTCTTCAGGTACTGGTAGGCCTTGATGATCTCGACCAGGCGATCCTCAGTGGAGCGGTCGCCGCCATTGGCATCGGGATGGTGCTGCTTGACCAACACCTTGTACTTCGCCTTGATCTCGCCGAGCGTCGCATTGGCATTCAGGCCCATCACCTGCAACGCTTTGCCCTCGACATTGAAAATCTTGCGCGCCTCAGGCTTGGCCTTCGCGCGGGGGCGGGCACCGGCGCGTCCATTCAGCTCGGCGAACGTGCAGAGGGCATGCCAATCGTCCTCGAAGTTGGCAGTGCTGCCGGCTATTTTGTGTGCGCTGATGTTCTCGCCAATCTTCCAGGTCGGACGATGGCCGGTCAGCGCGTCCTTCTCGTAGCGCGCGATCGCTTCCGCGTCCATTCCCGAGAAGAAATTGTAGGACTGATTGTATTGGCGAACATGGTCGATGCAGAAGCGCCAATAGGCTCGCGCATTGTCGCGACCCTTGGGCGCGGGATGGGTCGCCTTGTTCTGGCAACCAGGCCATTCGCATAGCGCCGCGGGCTGGCGCTCCTGCGCTTCCTGCTTATTGATGCGAATGGAGTCGAAGATTTCGGATGTATCGATTAACATGACCTGGCTCCGTTGGCGGAGCGGCAGTTAACAGAGCCGCTTCTATACTAGGGACTTGGTTTAGACGCGAAGGTCTGACTCGGCCTTTGCGTCTAGTTGGTGGCATGATGTAGCGGGCACCTCCTAGCAATTGACATGCCAGGACTCGCGAAGTTGATTCAGACCATCCCTTTGAGATTTCAGATCGACTCAACCGAAATGTGCTGTCGGGTTCTGCACATGGAGGTCTTGAATCGCACGCCGTGAGTACTCCCAAAAGCCAGGCGAAGGCACTGCTCGGCGGTAATCTGCGCAATGACGACGGCGAGCGATGTCTTAATCTTCTTTCGAAGCGTGAAAGTCTTTCGTTGCGTAACGAAACAGAAACCGCATTGTCTCGATTTGAAAGGCATTCGGAGCCGCCCGTTCACCGATCAACGCCAGTCACAGCGTCTGCCCTTTACCCTGAATGCAGGCGAGCATCGGCGAAATGGCAATCAGCTAGTTCCTATTTCCGGCAAGGCATCGCGCCGACAGTCTGCTTGCTGAGATCAACCGCAGGGGACTTTATGGTAAGCCTATCGATTGACTACCCTAAGTCGGAGTCTAATCACGTGGATTTCACAGTGAGCACCAACGGGCCGGAGGAGGATTTCGCAGCTGGAGCGCGAGCGGCCTATGAAGCATTCTGGTCCTCTGCTCATTTGCAAATGTCGGACCTTTCAACGAGCGTGCTCGAACGCCCCATTTCGCGGCGGCCCTCTCACGTGCCAAGGCAATTCGTGCCACGCTGGTGTTTGCCACTGGTGGCAAACCGAAGAGTGTTTCTGCACCGACACTCGTCAGCTGATCGACAGGTGGGCCTGCTAAGGGCAGCAACGCTGTCACGTTGACGGTCCTCCGGACTTATTACTGGTGCGAGCTTTCTGCGGTTTCGTGACCAGCCGGGCACCCGCAGCGCACGTGCACACGCTCTCGAATGTGGAACATTCGCTGCGCGACCACTGCTTCGCGGCCTTGAGAAGCGGCGGGCGTACTCTTTGGTTCTGACGATGGGGAAACTGATGGACACAGGACAGGCTCACCGTCGCGCGGGTTCCTCCGGCGACACTTTTGAAGAGGGCGAGCAGGAAAGCTACCTCGGCGGCGTCAACCGAGTCCTGGCGGGTTGGGTCGAAGTTTTGACAGGGTATCGCACTGCCGCCTCCTCACGCGCGCGGATCCTCGACAATTGGGTTGCCGAAGAGGGGCAGGGTGAAGCCGAGAATAGGCTACAGGGGCGCAGACGAATCAGGAATTCGGATAACACAAGCTCGCGCTCGCTGGATTTGTCCTCGCTCTCGCTGACCGCTCTGCCCGCCGCCCTGCCGCCAAGGTTGCTGGAACTGCGCGCCAGGCACAACGAGCTAAGCAGCTTGCCTGCTGTGTTCCCACCCGGTCTCCAGCATCTTCTCATCAGCCATAATCGCTTGACCAGTTTGCCGGACGATCTTCCGGCGTCCCTTTCTGAGCTGGAGGTCGCTGACAACAGCTTGACCAGTCTGCCGGCAAACCTTCCGGCCCGGCTTGCGATCCTGAACGCAAACGACAACCGGCTAACCAGTCTGCCGGACGCTCTCCCGAGCGGCCTCACCTCGCTTGCGGTTAGTGGCAATCAGCTGACCGAGCTTCCCGCGTCCCTTCCCTCGTGGCTCACTGAACTCGATGTCAGCGGTAATCAATTGGCCCACCTTCCCGACCCTCTTCCAAGCACGCTCCAATCACTCAATGCCAGGGGTAACCAGCTGACCAGCCTGCCTGAAGGTGTTCTAGAGGCTGTTATACCGAATAATAGTCTCTACTACCCGAATCTGGAGAGGCTCGCGTTGGTGGATAACGCGCTGCCGGACGACGTCCTCGCGCACATGGCTGCGGCTGCAGCGCCACCGCAGCTTGCGCAGCAATCCCTGCATGAGACTGTCGCACACTGGCTCGCAGACGACCCGGCGGAACTGGCGCAATGGCAGCAGTTTGCAGATGAGCCCGGCGCCCAAGACTACGCTCAGTTCTTGGACAGGCTGCGAGGAACCGTGAACTACGGCAATGACGCGTTTCGGCAAGCAGTGGCTGATGATCTGCGGCAGGCGGCCGCCAATCCGACATTGCGCGAGCACTTCTTCACGCAGGCGTCCGAAGCCAACACGAGCTGCGAGGATCGTGTTACTCTGCACTGGAACGGTATGCAGACCGCGCGCCTTAACGCTGAAGTCCAGGACGGCGTGTACGACGACCGTCTTGGTGAACTGATCCAGCGTGGCCGTGTTGCGTTCCGCCTGGAGGCGCTGGACGAGATCGCGCGCGACAGGGTCAACTCGCTCTCCAGCGGCAACCCGGACGTAGACGACATCGAAGTTTACCTGGCCTATCAACATCGGCTGCGCGAGCCGCTCGAGCTCAGCCATGTCGCCCCTGACATGCGCTTCCTGGCGGTCTCTCACGTAAGCGAGGATGATGCGACGGAGGCGCTCGACCTGGTCCGGGAGCGGGAAGCGAGCCAGTTCACCGACTACATGGCAAGCCGCTGGGAACCTTGGGAGAAGGTGCTGCAGCGCATTGCTCCGGACGAGCATGCAGCGATGCAACACCGGCTGGTCGAAGCCATGGACGAAGAGTTTCAAACCCGCTTGGATCAGCGACTGGCCGAGCATGGTCTTCTAGGCGATCCGGATGCTGAGCGGGTGCTCGGAGCCCAAGTCAGAAACGAGATCGCTGGCGAGATCAAACGCGAGGTCATGCACCGTGTGCTCGCAGAGCACGGCCTCGAACTATGAGGCTGCCAAACCGCCGCAGAAGTATTTATCATTGCTCTGCGGCGGTACCTAAACATCGCTCGTGGAGCCTCGCCCCTCGCTGCCAAGGTGCTTTTGCACCTTGGAAAGTACGCTGCCGCCGACCAGGGCTTTCGGTGTTTCCGACCGACGAAAATTCCCGCGCGCGGCGAGGGCGTATCTGCGTCCGGTCGAAAGCCGCTTCGGGACGAGAGCTCCGTTGCTCGAAAAAGTTGTTGAGGAGACCAACGCGCGCAGCGGTGAAATCACCCGTTGCGGAGGCGCTGCCGCAGCCAACCAGCTCGGTTTCACGATGCAGCTACTTGTTCGGCAGGTCTATTTGACTTCGGGGCCTTCGCGAGCTGCAACTCAGGACGGCCTGCACACTTCTCATAAAACAATGTTTGGGTCGTTTGATGCCTGAACGCCCTTTGTTCGCCGCAGGCGACCCATCTCGTCTTCACGGACCGAACGTCTTTTTCGAAGGCTTACGGCCGAGTGCCGGACGGCGCATAGGGCATTCGGCAATCGCTCCGGAGTAGTGAAACACAAGCGAGGGCAATTCGGTCCCTACGGACCGCAGTCAAAGCAGAAGTTGAACTCGAAGGCACGAGAACGAACGTTGCCTGAATGAGCGCCTGCAAGATGACAAGCCCAGCGCCAAAGTTGATACGAGCATGACAAGATGCTCGTCACGTATGATCATTGGAGGCTGTTACAGGTATGTGGCCCCGCCGTGATGCTTGAATTCAGCGCACGATGCAGGCGATCCGTTGCTATGTCGTCGACGAATTTCGCCGCCTCGAGCAGGGGGCCAGCGAAGAGGTGCGGCAAATGGGAGTGACCCCGTGCTGTCGTCACGCGGTTGCCGGTGCGAGGCCGGTCTTGAAGGCAGCGATATCGTGATCTCGTCAGCTTTTCGAAAGGTTGCGGCTACAACAATCGAGAACCTGATTCTTGCTGAACGAGCTGCGATCTGGGCCTTAATCCAGGCCGTGCGGATTGCTGCAGGGTCTACACAAACATGAGGAGAGCAGGATGGATCCGGTTGACCCATTCTTCGATTCAGGAGCCTGGATGCGGGAATACGCCGCCCTGCAGGGGCGGTCTGCGCTGGGAGCGGGCAGCCCAAGCGAGCAGGGTGACTTTGAGGGGCGGCTGCAGGACTTGAATCTCGATCCGTCTGATCAAAGGAACTCAAATTCGCCTGATCGGCCTGCCGCAGGAGGTGGTCGAGCAGTCCGACGAGACGATTTCGGCGGTTCGATGCGGGCGCCGCCGCACTCCGCTTTTAGGGAGAGTGCGCTGGGCGGCACGCGCCGGAGCGTAGACATTCCCAGCTTTCAGCTTCCCGCTTCGGCGCAACCGCAGCCTAGTTTACGAGATGATCTGTTCAGCAGCGCACGTTACAGCTTTCCGGACGCAGAGTCTGCCGCGTCGGCCAAGAGCGGGAAAAGCCGCGGATTGTGGTCACGCTTCAAGTCGGGAATCGGCAAGGCCCTTGGCGGCAGCGGCAGCGGAAAGTCGTCGCGCGAGGTGGGGCAATCTGACGTCATTTCGACGAATTTACGAATTGATTATGCCAGGCAGCCGGGCCGGACGCGCGGGGGGCCTGTCCCTGACGCGGACGAGATGCTCATAACAGAGTTCAGAAACCGAGCGGCTGGCAACCTCAGCGACGGCACCATCAAGAATGCGGCAGCCGATTTGCGCCATTTGAGCGCGCGACTGAGTGCGGCGGGCAGGCCCTCAATTGCGGATCGAATTCGCCGGGAATTGGAGAACGCGCAGCAGGAGAATCCGGAGGTGGAAAACCACCAGCTGGAAGCTGCGCTCGATGAGGATGTCGACACCTACGCAAACGATCGCGGCCGGCGCATCAAGGCGGCCTTGAAGAAGCTCCGTGAGGTCGGCGCCGGAAACAGCCTGGCGGCCGATATCCGTCGACTTGCTCCGCACGCTGCGGACGCAACCCTCATCCGCATGTGGGCGGCTGCGGAAAAGGCAACACATAGGATCGACTCGAACACGATCGACAGGCACGCTCGCCGCATGTCCAGGCTGAGTGACTGGCTGCAGACGCATGATAGGCCGCCTATGGCCGGCCGACTTTCCACCCCCGCATTTGTCCGGGATGTCGAGGAGTACAGGCGCGAAACCGGCGACAGCAAGATCAACGCTGATCTGGTCAAGCTTGGGCTCTACCAGCAAATCCTTGAAGCGAACAGGGCGCTTGGATTGCCGCCTCCTGAGGATCCCGGCCAGCCTTCTCGGGAAGCTGCTCGACAGCCGCACTCGCTGCAGGAGGCTCCCGCAACACCAGCTAGCCCAAGCGCGGGAGCCTGGGATTGGCTTGGCGAGCAGATCCACGGGCCCACCATATCGATGCCAGCGCCGCCCCGCGATTGGCAGGCCGGTTCATCGCAGCAGCTCCCCGCAACGCGGGCGAGGGCGAGCACGGGCGCCTGGGATTGGCTCGGCGGTCAAATCTACGAATTTGCTTCACCATCGGCAGCGCCGCACTCGGCCGCGCAAGCTCATCTGCCGCTCGAGCTTCCTGCTACTCCGGCCACCCCGAGCCAGGGAGCCTGGGCTTGGTTTGGGCAACAGATGCAAGAACCCGCCTCGCCGTCGTCCGTGAGGCCCAGGTCGTCAAACATCTACGGCGGTCTCGAGTCCTTCGTTGATCTGGATCCAAGCACACCCTTCGACTTGCGTGACGATGCGCGCTCTGCGCCAGCACCTGAACCTGCAGCCGCCTCGTCGTTGGCAGAACCGCCGGGGGCAGCTCCGGAGCTGCGGGATATTGGAGCGATCGTTGGCGCCAACTGGCGCCACGGCTCCCAGGCGGCTTCAGACGTGTTGATCGACATATTGGGCAACATCAATCTGCTGCCAAGCCAGTTCGGGCCAAGTCAGTTTGCGATTAATGGGGAGCGTTATTCCGCGGCATTCGGGCCGGAAGGCGGCACGGATATTCGCCTGATCCATCACCCGCGCGTTGCCGGGAACGAAGCTGGCCCATCGCGGCCGCTCTATCGCCCTCCGCAGGTCCTTGCAGCCGCAGGTCGCGGTGAGAATGCAGTGGACCTTGGTTATCTGATCCACGGCGGATGGGAGCACAGGGAGCGGTTCCTTCCACCTTATCTTGTCCGCGTGCTGGAAGGCCAGCGCATCATGCCCGAACTTGGGCGTCCGACCTATTTCGAGATCCGCGGAGTGCCTTACCGAGGCGAGTTGGTGGAAAGTGAGGGACGCCAGCGCGTACGCGTCTATCCCGAACGTCGGTGAAGACGACAAGTTGACTGCAATTCCAAATGCTCGGCGGGCAGCTCGCGCGAGGCGTTCTATCATGCGACGCTTGACGGCCATGCACCCTATCGATGCAGATCGCAAAAGTGGGCGTGAATACAGGCCTGATTTGGACGGCGGTGTTGACTCCAACGCGTTCTCGATCTGCAATCTCTGGAGGTTGGCTCGGAAGCTTAGAAAACGACAATCTCTTAATAAAACGCGGTGTAAGCCCGATCGATAGTGTGCGCTACCCCACCTTGCCCACCGTCGCTCCTGGTAAGTCTGCTCTGCGTCGAATGTGCCCTTGCACCAAGGCGGACGGGGCGGGTTGATCCTCGCCCTTCCTAAGGCTCCTCTGCTTATTCATCGTCAAGCAGTCGCCGAAGCTCCCGTGGAGACTATTGCTCTGGGTCGAAAGTATATCCTTCTGGATCAATGGAGAGCTGAGGGACGAGGGGATCGTCCAGTCCGTAAAGCGTGTCATGCAACTCCTTTTCTAGCTGCTGAAGCTCCTCTGCGGGGACTGCGATTGGGGAAGGACTGGGTTGATCACCAAGATGAACCAGCACTCGCCGGAGATCTGTCTGAGGGAGCTGCTCCGAGTTCAGCGTAACTTGCTCCTGGATGAACGCCGACGTAGCGGATCGATCATCTCGCCCTGCGACGAGCTCCTGAGCCATCCGAAACTCCCCCGCAGCGAACTGCTCCGGATCAATACTAAGTTCTTCTGGATCAACAGAATAGGAAGGGCCAGGCAGGCCCTCCTGATATTGAAGCTCCTTTGGATAGTCCGAGATCGGCGACCGGCTCCATTGATCATCAAGATGATCCAATGCTCGTCGGAACTCTATCTGGGGGAGCTGCTGCGAATCGAATGTGATTTGCTCCCGGGTGAAAGCCGACGTGGCGGGCTGATCATCTCCCCCCTTGGCAAGCTCCTGTGCGTCTTCATCCTCGAGCAGTCGACGAAACTCCCCTGGAGAGAACTGCTCTGGGTCAATAGAAAATTCTGCTGGATCAAGGGAAAACGAAGAGCTAGGGGCGGCTTCCCCTTCCCGGTGAAGCTCGTCACGTAATTCCTTTTCCGGCTGCCGAAGCTCCTCTGAAGAAACGGGACCTGGCGAGACGATCGATTGATCATCACGACGACCCAGTACGCGCCGAAGCTGCTCCTCAGGAAGCTGCTCTGGATCGTCCGCGGCCTGTCCTTCGCGGAGAGCGGGCAGTACGGGCCGACTATCCTGCCCCGCCTGATGCTCCTCTTGCTGAGCTTCGTGCGAGGCGCCGTGCTGCGCAGCCGCGCCGTCGATGCGTCTCGGCTCCGCTTGTACCGCGCCTACGCGATTGGTGAAAGCCTCGTTTTGCGGAGCAGGAGTGAGCTTAGCGCGAGTGCGCCATGGGCGAATGATCGGCATGACGACGCCCATCGACCGAAAGGTCCGCAGATGCTCTAATGCTCTAACGACTCTGTTGCTCTTGTCCGCTGCGCTGAATTCGCGGACGTCACCGCCATCGGTCAGCGACTTGCCGTCCAGCCGAGCAACAATGCTTGGTTTGCTTTTTGCGAAGAGCCAACGGCTAAAGCCAATAAGCGAATTTGCATGCTGCTTCGCCGTAGCGGCGGCCATCCCGCCCTCAATGAGAGCCTCCTCAAGCCTGAAGACATCGCGAGCATCCTCGGGATAAAGAGGCCGCCTGTCCCACTGCCCCCGGATTATGACGCCCATTGTGGCGACCGGCAGTGCTCCGCCACTTTCTCCTGAAGCGCCGCCTGCGCTCGATTGCCGATATACCATAACCTCTTCCAGATCGTTCAGCGTCCTCTTTCGCTTCGCTGCTCTTGATTGAGCTGTGTCATGCTCATGATTGATGAGGACCTCCTCGCTTGGCGGGAGATTGCTCCGGGCACGTGCATCCATCGGCTCGTCCGGGGATTGCTGGAGATCGTTAGAAGCGTCTTTCGCTGAGGGGAGCGCGCGCGGTCGCCCCCGAGAAACGACATGGTCGGAATCGTGATACGCGCGAAGGACGCTTAGAGCCGTCTTCACGAGAGCCTCTTTGGGAAAGTAGGTATCTGCGTGATGAACTAGGGAGTTGTGGTCAGCTAGATCAGTCGTTTGGCCACGGGCGCGGAGATCATTCGCCAGTCGACGAAGTGCCTGTGTATAAAACCCGACCGTGTTCCGTTGTGGGTTCTTCTGAGCCGTATATTGAGCAATCGCCCTGTCGATAAGGTCCCGGTCTTCTGTAGTTAGATGGGGATAGGGGCCCCCACCGCCGCGGACGGGAGCGGGTTCGGCCTGCCTTGCCTCAGCCAAGTGCTGCTCAAAGCCATCTTGTCCCGCCTGGCTCGTCTGCGGCTCTTGCGAGACCGCGCTTTGCACCTGGGACCAAGCTGGCACGTTAAACCGGTCAAAATCTTGCGGGTCCACGCTAGCCTCACCTCCAGGATCACCTGAACAGGTCTGACTAGTCGGACAAGCTTTCGAGAACCTGACCTCGCCATGGTTTCGTACGGAAGTTATTCGCCCTGGCCGATCTCGCAATTGACGGCGCTCGAGACCAGCCTCTCCTTAACAATTCGCCCAATTTCCCTGGAGAACTAAGGACATCGTTTCCCGTAACCCTTTTAGTTGGCGTCCGGTTATATCCGACCTAACGGCTCATCTAGCGCAGATGCGGGGCGATCTTTTCAAAGAGTTCGCGAAGCCGGTCCCATGCGTCACGAGAAGGTGGGAGCAGAAGGGCGCGTTGATCAGAAGAATATCAACGTAGATATCAACAGATTGAGCGCGTGTTCCGTTTGGGGCGTGTGCGTGACGCTTGTGGGGTTATGAATGTATGATAATCCCACGCCTGCATATATTCCCGGAGCAAGATGGGCGGTATATGTTCCGGTGATTGCCGTGGTATCACGATGCGCAAGCTGGCCTTTAGCCAGGGCAGCATCCACCGCAAATTTGCTCCAGCTCGTCTGGCTGGCAACGAGTGCAATCAGATCACTGGGCCGGCTGTCAAAGGGGCCTTTCGCATAAAGACGAAGCTCGCAATATTGGCTGATCCTGTTGAGGCCAGGCGGAGCTCCCATGATGGAGAAGCCGCCATAGATACCGCGAGACGGCGATCCAGGGGCGTCGCTCTGCCAGAGCTGCCTGTCCGCAGCGATGTAGTAAAAATTATTCCCACTTTCCCTTTGTCGCTTGGGGTCGGCCAAATTCGTGTAGCGGCTACTGTTGAAACCAACGCCCGCCCGCAGCCACGTGTCGGGTACGCCGGGAGCAGCTTTGCTCTTGTAGCCGGCTTCGTCAACGAGAAGGATGCCCGCATTGGCCGTGCTCCAGTTCAAGCCGGTGGGGTTCTCGGTTATGTGGGCATAGGCACCATCTGGACTGATTGAGCGCTGTACGGAGACCTTGTTGTACAAGCGATCGTCAAAATTGTACCTCAAGTTGACCGCCGGCGTCGGCGCAGCATTGGTGCTCATCCCTGCCTGGAACAAGGCAGACATGTTCGATCCTGTAATCCCTCCGAACAATGTGCCGGTGAACTCATTTTGGTTTCTGAGATAGCCAAGTTTGAGCTCTAGCGTCCTGTCGAAGAAAGTCTGGTAGTAGGCGAGCGTATTGATTCCCGCTCGATCTGGTCCCGGGCGATCCCACGTCCAGTATTGGTGCTCGGCTCCTACGACAATCTGTCCGTCGGCAATGCCAAACCGGCTGAGATCGTAGGTAACAATCATGAAGTTTGTCGACGCGAAGGTCGGATTCTGGCCCATATAGAGCTGGTTTGCGATAGTGCTTCTGGCCGCATTCGGCAGCTGGTTGTTTACAAAGCTGTTGTGTGTCCAGCCGATGTAGCCGATGCCGACATCTGCCAGCGCCGATCTAACTCCGTCCCTGTCCTGATCGATCGTGTCCGAAGGTCCAGGTATGTTGAGCCACGTCCCTTTCTCACGCAGCTTGTCGTACCTTTGGAAGGGATCGACCGTCTTTTGCGGTCTCGTCTGAGCACGCCTGTCCGCATTGCCGCTCTTCTCGAAAGGCACTCCGGGACCTGCTGCTGGCGCCAGGGCAGGAGGGCGGATTGCCTGATGAATCAGGCCGATCGGGAGCTTTGCGGCGGGATCGGAAGTCTTTCCTCTTTTGCTGGCCTGATCCGAAGCGTGGTTACCAGGATTAAGTCTGCTCCCCGTTTGTGCCCGTACGGAATTGCCGACCAGACAAACCGCTAGCGAAAAGGCGATAACAAGCGCAGAGTGCTTTCCCCTTGGTCTGAAATTGAAAGAAACTGCTCCCGTATCGGCGAGCATTTGCTGGCCATCAGCGCCGCAAAACCTGTCTTGCATCCCAATCCTTGACGTGCGCGGGGTCGTTGGTCACGCTTGCCACGTCCCCGTCATCTCGAACAATCTGCCGGACTTGGTAGTTGACCAGGTGCAGTGCTTGCCGGTCCAATCGGCCATTGCCGATCGGCCGTGGCGCTTACGTGGCGAGCCCCGGATGAAGTTGTTGGTCTCGGCAAGGCGTGAGGCGGGGCTCCATCGAACACACTCAGGAATGAGTGGACGGTGTTCGTTCGTGCCGCGGCACGGGAAGAAAATCTCGGGGGTTCTTCTGAATGGTGAGAAAATGCTGCGCCATTGCCGACGAAAATGAGCATTGTTCGCTGGTGACGCTATCACGGAGAACGCGCGCAAATTGTCGCGTTGCGTTGCTCAAGAAGTAGCGTTTCGTAGGAGCAGAGCAGCCGAAGACGCTGGCAGTTCCCGGAGCGCGTGAGCATCGCAGCCTGTCGCGTCGAACTCCTGAGCGAGGGACAATGGAGTCGATTGATCAAGGGACCGCTTCAGACTTGCGGCGGCTCTTGCACAGGCCGTCAAGACGGATTCTACCTGTGTTGGTGCTCCCGCTTGTCCTCGTCAGCTCGTGTGCTGCTGGGGCCTTGTTTTGGGTTAACCTTGAGGAGTTTGCCGAGACGCCGAAAGCCCGGGACCTCGCTTCAACGATGAGCCTGTCACTGGAAGACAGGGCAGCCTTGTTTGAGATAAACTGGGCACAGCAGAAAATCGGCGATGAGATCGCAGTACTCAATAACCGGATCAATGCCCAGCGGGATGAGCTAAAAGGGATCCTGGATAAGATCACCACGCTGACGTCGCGGATCGATTCCCTGCAGAGTTCAACACCTGTCCCTTCTGCTGCTTCCGAGCCTCCTGTGTCGCAAGTCCGGGCTGTTTCGAGCGTCGCCAGGAAACGCTTCGGGCGGTCGAAACCACGGGGACCTGTTTCCGTCGGAGGCGCGCGAGTGATCGCCGGACCGAAGATATCCGAGCCTTGAGGTCTGAGACGCTGCAGGCGTGGTCGAGTCTCCAACTGTGCGCGAGGAGGTGGACCGTAGCTTGGCAAAACTGGCTACACCCGCAAAATACCCGAAGCTTCTGCGGGCGCCGGCGTCTACAGCGGCATGTCGCTGAGGCTGTCACCATCGAGAGCGCTCCAGGGGAGATGGGTGCGGATTCCGATGATCTCGCCCGGGTGTACCGATTTGATCTCGCCCAGGATTCCGAGATGATCTCGCCCACCATTCCGATTTGATGTCGCCCGGGGCGGAGGCGTTCTGGCAGTCTGGTTTCTGGCATCGGCGGAGCCGCGTGGTCAATCTTGAATCGCGGCTCGAAGGGGTTGTTTTCTGCTGCTCCTGCTGTGGGCATGTGGGCAACGCCCTTCGCGTTGTCCAAGTGCAGCGGCATGTCCACAGCGCCACGGGTTCAGGCCTTCCGGCCGGGTTTGCGGGTTCGCCGCAGGCTCTCGCCGTTGAGGTCGATCCGGTGGGCGTTATGGACCAGGCGATCGAGAACGGCGTCGGCGTAGGTGGGGTCGCCGATTAGCGCGTGCCATTGATCAACGGGGAGTTGGCTGGTGACGATGGTGGAGCGGCGGCCATAGCGGTCCTCGAGGATCTCCAGGAGGTCGTGGCGGGCTGCGGCGTCGAGTGGCTCGAGGCCCCAGTCGTCGAGGATGAGGAGATCGACACGGCCCAGCGCACGCAGCAGACGGGGATGGCGGCCGTCGCCGCGCGCCAGAGCGAGATCGGTGAACAGCCGCGGGACGCGCTGATAGAGCACGGAACGATTGTCGCGGCAGGCCTTGTTGCCGAGCGCCGAGGCGAGCCAGCTCTTGCCGACGCCGGAGGGCCCGCAGATCAAAAGGTTGGCGTGGTCGTCGATCCATTGGCCTTCGACCAGCATCGTCAGCAGGCTGCGGTCGAGGCCACGCGGGGTACGATAGTCGATGTCCTCGACGCAGGCCTGCTGGCGCAGCTTGGCGTATTGCAGCCGCTTCGAGAGCCGCTTGTCGCGTCGCAGCGACGCTTCGCGTTCGAGCAGGAGCGCGAGCCATTCGGCGTGGCCGAGGCTGGCAGCCTCGCCGCCGGCTTCGATGTCGGCGAAGGCCTTGGCCATGCCGTGAAGGCCGAGTTGATGGAGTTGATCGAGGGTCGGATGCGTGAGCAAGGCATGATCTCCTAGTTGTAGTAGCGCGGCCCGCGGATGTTGGGATGGAGGATCGGCGCGTCGTCCGCGGGACGCTTGGGTGAAGGCCGCCGATCGAGATTGTTGGCGAGGATCGATTTGACCGAGCCGTAGGTGCGCGCGCCGATGTCGATCGCCCGCATGGCGGCGGCATCGAGCCGCTCGTGCCCGTAGGATCGGGCGAGCCGGATGATGCCGAGACAGGCGCGAAAGCCCTGCTCGGGGTGCGTGCGTTCATCGAGGATCAGGTCGCACAGCGCCGCGGTGGACGGTCCGATCGAGGCCGCGTCCTTGCGGATGCGCTCGATGGTCCAGCCGGCGTAGCGCCGATGACTGGACGCCATGTGTTCCGGCACGGTCGTATGTTTGTGGTTGCCGCTCATGCGCTGATGCGCGGCGATCCGCTCACCCTTGTGGAATATCTCGACGGTGCGGGCGGTGAAGCGGACCTCGACCTCGGCGCGGGCGAAGCGATGCGGGACGCTGTAGTAATGCGCCTCGACCTCGACGTGATAGTCGATGCTGACCCGGCAGATCCGCCACTCGGCGAACACGTAAGGGCTCTGCGGCAGGGCCTTCAGCGCCGGCCGGTCGATCTCCTCCAATAGCTTGCGGCGGGTCACGCCGAGCCGCCGGATCGGTCGCTCCTCGTTGAGCCGGGTCATTAACTCGGTGATCGCCGCGTTGACCTCGGCGAGGCTGTGGAAAATGCGGTGGCGCAGCCGCCCGAGCAGCCAGCGCTCGACCATCAGGACCGCCTGTTCGACCTTGGCCTTGTCCCGCGGCCGTCGCGGCCTGGCCGGCAGAATGGCAGTGCCGTAATGCGCCGCCATGTCGGCATAGCTGCGATTGATCCTGGGATCGTACAGGCAGGCCTTGATCACCGCGACTTTGGTGTTGTCCGGCACCAGCAGCGCCGGCACGCCGCCGATCGCCTCGAAGGCGCCGACGTGGCCGCTGATCCAATCGGCGAGCCCCTGCGTCCAGGTCGCCTGTGCGTAGGTGAAGCTCGATGCGCCGAGCACCGCGACGAAGATCTGCGCGGCGCGCCGCTCGCCGGTGAACCGGTCGATCACCACCGGCACGCCGTCGCCGGCATAGTCGACGAACAGCTTGTCGCCGGCCGCATGCGACTGGCGCATCGTCACCGACAACTGGCCTTCCCAGACGCGGTACAACTCGCAGAACCGCGAATAGCGATACCCGCCAGGCTCGCCGGCGATGTACTCCTCCCACAGGATCGCCAGCGTCACGTGCTTGCGCCGGAGCTCGCGGTGCACCGCCGCCCAGTCCGGCTCCGCCTGCCGGCGATGGCCCCGCCGCGTGCCGGGCCCGGCTCCCGCGCTGGCGAACAGCCGGGCCTCCAGCTCCGTGTCGGTGATGTCGTCGGTCAACGGCCAGTTCAGCCCCGCCGCCTCGAACCGGCGGATCGTCAACCGCACCGTCGACGGGGCCGTCCCCACCCGCCGCGCAATCTCGCGGGTCGGCATCCCGGCCGACTTCAATCTGATCACATCGCGCACATGGCGCATCGCAAACCTCTCCGTCGGCATCCAGGTCCCCCTTCGCAAAGCCGAAAGGCGGGACCGCATCGGAGCCACAAGAGGCCTCGTCACCCCGGGCGACATCATCCCGGAGTGGTGGGCGAGATCATCTCGGAATGGCGGGCGAGATCAAATCGGAACGGTGGGCGAGATCACTCCGGAATGGTGGGCGACATCGAGCGGAATCAGCAGAGATGGGGCAGAGCCCTTTCCGCATGATCGAGGCGCAGCCCTGGCCGGCCGAGCGCGCTGCGCCTGTCCTTACAATCAGCTCCCATTTTTAATCAATCCTCGCCAATTTTGAGACGGTACCTGAAAGCTCGTGCCAGCACATCGTCCTGCTTCCTCGAAATCTGACCTGTCTGCCCGCGGCGCTTCTTCGGATCACTCCCTCGCCAAGAGCTTAGAGGCTTGCGATCTGTTCACATGCCGTGACTTAGTTCATAGGGGCACGGTCGAGATAAGTGTCGAACGCGGCAGCAACGGCGCGAATCACAAACCGATGCTCCTGATTGACCCGAATGAATCCCTCTTCAATCTCCACAATCCCGTCTTCGGCAAGCATTCCCAGACGGTCGGCCGAACCGAGAAGAGGCACCGGATCAAATCCGTGAGCAGCACATATTGCCGGTACGTCGGCCTGCAAATCGCACATCAGTCGCTCGATGATTGCGGCGCGCACGCGATCTTCGGCGGTGAGACAGTAGCCTTTTGAGGTTGGCAGACGGCCAGCCCGAATGTGTTGGTGATAGGAAGCTGTTACGATCTCGTTCTGGACATAACCTTCCCGCAAACGGCCGATGGCTGACGGACCTAAGCCGATCACCGTTTTGCAGGTATCAGCCGAATAGCCCAGGGAGTTGCGGCGCAGCCGACCAGCTTTCTGGGCCAGCTCAAGCTCGTCATTGGGCAGGGCGAAATGGTCGAGCCCGATCTGGCGGTAGCCGGCCGAGACCAGCGTATCTGCAATAGCCGCGGCTTGCTCAGCGCGGGCGACATTGTCCGGCAGCGCCGTCTCGTCGATCTGGCGCTGACGTTTCATATAGGAGGGTACGTGAGCATAGCCGAAAGCCGCAAGCCGGTCTGGCCGCATGGCCAGAGCCGTCCTCGCGGAGTCCACGCAGGACCGCACTGTCTGATGTGGCAGTCCAAATAGAAGGTCGAAATTGATGCGGCTTATGCCATGCTGGCGTAGACTTTCGACGACCGAAGCTGTGAGCTCCTCGCTCTGCACGCGGTTGACCGACCTTTGAACCACTGGATCGAAGCTTTGCACGCCGATGCTCGCGCGGCTGATCCCGGCCGCTTGTAACGTTTCGACCATCTCGGCCGTGACTCCACGCGGATCGATTTCTATCGCGATAGTAGCTGATTTGCTGAAAGCAAAGCAGTGTCGCAGGAATTCCATCAAGCCGAGAAAATCGCTCGGTGCAATGGTGGTCGGCGTCCCACCACCGAAATGCACGTCGCTCACCGGCAGAGCGCGCGGCACTTGCTCTGCGACCAAGCCTATCTCATCCCGCAGTGCTGCCAAATAATTGCCGACCGGTCGCTGGCTGCGAGTGAGGCTTGTAGGAAAGCCGCAATACCAGCAGATAGAGTGACAGAACGGAACATGGATATAGAGCGAAACGGGCTCGTGGGGCGGCAGCCGCCTCAGCCATGTCTCACAAGTCTTGGCACCAACCAGTGCGGAGAAATCCGGTACGGTTGGATAGATCGTGTACCAAGGCAGGCGAGCATCGCAATACTTGTTTAGGAGGAAGGTCTGCAACGCTTAACTTTCCCAGGCTCAAACATCAGAGAGCTGACCGGTGCTCTCTCTTGTGTCTTTGCGTTATGTCAAACGCACCAGTCGTTTCTGAGATCTGGTCCCGTTTTCGATGTTACAGTCAACGCGGCTTAGGGGCAGAGCGGGAAGAGAGAGCCGCTCGTGTGGCGATTATCTGGACGTTTAGGATATGAATGTTCTCGTGTGCGCACGGTTGAAGCTGCTAGACGTGCCCGACGAGCCGGCGAAGCGGATTCTTCTTCAAGCAAAAGCCGATTTGGTGCTCACAGAGTTCAGCGGTTGCCTCCCATCCATGGCCCGCGTGCCACGGAAGATAAGTTGGCGGCTAGCTGACAGCGCGAGGAGCGCCATAGTACAACGTGACGCAACGTGCGATTCAAGTCCTTTGACGCAACCGACCAAACGAGCGTTCATCCCTAGTGTCGAACGCATAAGCCTCAATTCCGCCACGCTGGTTGTCTCATTGCCACAAGCATCATCACGGATGTACTGATGATGTTGGGGCGACCCCAGCGCACTTGCAGCCCCCCGGCGAAGTGCGTCGGGGCGCCTTGGCTCAGGGGACTCTCATCGCTGCTCACCAACTCACAACGACTTTGAACGTCGTGCTGATGGCAAAGCCAATCCCGGCCAGATGCATCGGACGATATACTATACGCAATAGATTCTGCGCGCCAGATTAGGGGCCGCGCAAGCCATAGACGAGTGGAGGTACGCTTCTGCCCGCCAACATTGACCTTCCTGCCAAATGGGGTGCGCGAACGGGATGTGCCGAGATACGGGCCGCTCGGCTCATGACGATCAGCGGGGATCGCGAGATGCCGCCCATCGGTCGCTCGGCCCGACAGCTTTTCGTGTTTGCGTTGCCGGCCTTCACAGTTAGGCAAGGCGCGGACCAGAAGCTGGGGCCGCCATCATGTTGCACCCGCTCTGAGCGTGTAGCCTGCCGATCCCACGAAACATGGGGAGTTGAGACTTTCAAGCGAGAACCAATTGGATGCCGGCAACGAGCAGAACCACCACGAGGATAAATCTGATGCCTGCCGTGTTCAGGTAATTCAGACTGACTACCGTTCCAGCGACCGCACCCGCCAGCGCGGAGATAGCGTAAAGGGCCAGATCCGGAGAGGGAAATTGGCCGCTGAAAAGAGCTCCGACGAAGCCGGCCGTAGAATTGGCCAGAATAAAAGGGGGTGATAACGCGACCGTCTGCTTCGGTGATGCCCAATTCAGCGTGATGAGCGTCGGCGCGAGGAACACTCCACCGCCTACGCCAGTCAGGCCGGAAAGCAGGCCAAGGGCCGCGCCAAAGCTGACGCTTGCTGCGAGCGGAGTTTCGGAAACACGATCGGCAGCTCGTCCCCGCTGCATGATCATCACTGCGCTCGCCAGAAGAAGAACGAGCCCGGTCAACGTCTTGTACATGTGGTCCCCGAGCACAATCAGGCCACCGGCAAGCGACGCTGGCATCGACGAAAACAGAAGCGGGCGCAGGATCGTCCAGTCAACGATCCTGTTGCGGTTGAAGAGCCACGTAGAATAAGGTAAGCGCTAAGCCGGCACCCTCGGTTCGACGTTAGATTAGATGTGCGAAGAAGCCTCCGGGTTGAGCGGAGGTTTGGGATGGGATTGGACGGCAAAAAGGACGGCCATTTGGACAGCTCATCAGTT